>Ga0208375_1002527_pt1 | contig 17114 bp, 23 predicted proteins | sample RifOxyD1_FD_184038 | JGI IMG/M metagenome (GOLD analysis project Ga0208375, IMG submission 184038) | Soil microbial communities from Rifle, Colorado - Rifle Oxygen_injection D1 (SPAdes) | ecosystem: Environmental > Terrestrial > Deep subsurface > Rock core/Sediment | place: Rifle, Colorado... | reverse complement strand
GCATATATCATTCAAACACAAAGAAATTTCTCTTGTTTTGTCTTCGTTATTTTCAATTATGCAAATCATTCTGGCTGTTTCATATTCATAGTAGTATTTTTTTTCTGATTTACAAAATAAATCTACGTTTGCTCCAAGAATTATTGTTGGAGATACAATCTTTTGAGCGTCTTCTAAGGAGATTGATGCTTTATCACTTCTAAAAAGTAATTGGGATTTTGCAGAATTTTCAAAGATGTCTGTTACAATTAGATCCGAAATACAGCCATTTTCACATTGTCTTGAACTAGGTGTATGTATTAAAAAATATCCGAGGTTTTCTTCATTTGGTTTAAGAAGAATTGTTTTTTGTGTTGGTCCGAAATAATCTGGTGCAGAATTAAGTCGAACAGGCCACGAAAGATAATAATGATTAGATGCACGTATTTCTAGTGGAACATAACTATCTAATCCAGTTTCTACAACAATAGGTTTTATAGTAAATAATAAGGGGGTTTGTTTTAATTCACCATAGTTCAATATTGTTGTATTTATCACTATTGCTCCAGGTTCAATTTTTCCACCAGAATATTTGTATTCAATTGCTTTTGTACCTGCATCGAGACTTTCCTTTAATTTAATGTGATATGGATCTATCCAACCATATTCTCCAAATGTTGGGTCATAAGGGATCCAACCATAATTTTCTCCTAGCCAAACCTCTGCCCAAGCATGTTCTCTAAATTTATTTTCATAATTAGAATAAGCTAAACCAGTGACATATCTTACGGGAATTCCTAAACTCCTAGCAAGAGCCATAAATAAAATCGTGTAATGGCTACAAACTCCTCGTTTGTCTCTCATAATCTCGCTAGCTTTTTTCAAATCTGTTTCTTGTAAATCATATTGCATATTTGTTTTTACATATTCTGCGAGGTTATGCAATACTTCAAGCATATCATCAGTATATGCTAATTGTTCTGCCTTGTTACGTATATATGGGTCTCTATAATCTGTATAATCTTCAGAAGAAGAATAGGCATAAACTATCAAATCTTCAGGAAGGATATTTAGAAGATCCCTTAAGGAAATTTTTTCTTTTATTTCGGGATTAAAATATTTTGTCTTGAGTTTGGTTTTTATTTTGAATCCTTCTATGTAATCTTTTGAAATTATTTTAAATGTTATTTTGCCATTATCTTCTGAATATGGAATTTCATTCCCATAAAAATCTTCTAGAGATAAATCATATATCTCTTGGTTAAGTGAATCTTTAGGAAATATAAAAACATCTATTGTTGCGGTTGTATCTTTTGCATAAATTTCATTTGAAATTTCTACATCCAATTCAAGATAATCATAATTTGGTTTGTAAAGAATGTCAGAAGAATTCGATTGTTCTTGGGCTTGAATAACCCCCACATTTAAGACAGAGATAACTATCCATAAAATTACAAAAATTAATACACCTCTTTTCATAAAATAATTAGAAGAATCTAGTTTATAATTTTAACCAAATTTTAACTAAAATAGATTATAATTTTTCAAGATCTATTTCCCCTACCCATTCATGCATATTAGATTCTTTTGATATAAAATCGTGAATATCTTTTCTAAATAAGGCTTCTTGGAGAACCTCGAGATTAGCATCTTTTAAAAATTCTTTTGCAAATTCCAAAGTCAGATCTGTGACAGAAAGCACCCCTTCCAATTCTGGAATTCTTGAACATGCTACTTTTCTTCCTTCTCTTCTAATTAAACCATATCCACCAGAAAAATTCAACTTATTTTTTTCTTTTGGTTTTAATGCCCAATAAACATCATCACCTCTTTGATCAAAACAAGGAATTTTAATAAATCGAAAATCTAAATCAGGAGATATATACCCCAAAATTAACCTATTTCTTTCGTCTTTGCCAGCATATCCTGTTATTATGCCTCCGGGATATCTATAATGTGTTTCTTTATCGCTTTTATTATCATCTTGAATCGTTCCGATAATCATTTTATTAGATAAACAAGAAATTTTACCAATTTGTGTTCCTTTAATTCCATTAAGCATATAGAATCCATTTAATTTGTAATCCCCTGTTAAATTCCCCATTTTTAGAATAATTAAAATATCTTTTTAAATTTGATTGTGATTAAGAACAACTATTCGTTTTATCATCTTTTCTATTTTGTCAACTTGATCATATTGTCCCTAAATTTTGGAAGATCTTCAACAGAAAGATTAGCTCCGCAAGCTCTTTCATGACCGCCATGTGATGCTTCAATTCCCTCTAAAGATTTTGCTGTTAATGTTCTGACATCTGTGCTTCCCCTAACCGAAACATTAACTTTATTCCCTTTTATATAGCAAACAACAATCACCATATCTTGAAAATTATAAAATAATTCATTGGACAATTCTCCGCTAACACTCATGTCCCCCCCATATTGGAAGAATAAAAGTTTTTTATTTACTTTTCCAATCTCTTTTGCTTTTTCCATTAATTTTTCATATTTTCTATCTATTTGTTTAAATCTTTGAAATATTGAACTGTTTTTAGAATTTTTTTCTAGAAGTTCTTGTGGAACCTTAATCATTGTAAGATATTTTAACATTTTGAGAACATTACTTGTTCTGTCTTTTAATGCAAAACTTAGCATTTTTGCAAGTTTTCCCATTTCTGTTTCATAAAGTGCTTTTGCTTGTTGGTCCTTGTTTAATTTTGGAAATAAATCAGGATATTCTTCAGCGATTTCATTTGCAAAATCTGGAATAAACCAGTCAGAAATGCATCCTAGCATAGAAATCCATTTGTCTTCTTTTTTATTAGCTATTTTATACGACCAATAAGAAACAGGTTCATTGGTTGGTTTTTCGTTTAATAGGGGATTAAAATATTGAACATTCTTGTAAATCGGATGGTCTTCTTTAAAGGGTCTTGGATGATGATCTATCCAAACAACAATTATATTTTTTTCAATGCATTCTTTTATAAAATCTTCTGCAACAAGTGGTTTATCTAAAATAAAAACATAATCTGGATTTAATTCTGTTAATTTCCTAGAATATGTTTGATTTAATTCTGGAAAACTTTTTATTGCAACACCCTTACCTTTTCCAGAAAATCTTCGCAATAGCAAGAAACTTGTTAATCCATCAAGATCATTATCAAAAAAGAACAAAGGGTTTTGACTTCGATTAAGTAATTCTCTAATTTCTTGAATTTGTTCTTGAGATAACATTTTATTTTAATATTTTGTTTTTTTATTGAATTTATATCTTTTTTATAATTTATTTTAGATCTTCTTTCCAAGTAGTGCTTGTTCTTTTAAATTTTCAAGGTCATTTTTAAGTTTCTTTAAATTTTTATCTCCCAACGTGTTTTCTATTTTTTCTGGATTTGAATTCATACTATCTAAAATTTGTTGAAAATTTTCAAAACTATCTATGAATGAGCTGATTATTTCTTTGTTTAAATTTGTTTTATTTAATAGACGGTATCCTCTTGATTTTACCGAATCATTTGGACTGGAATATAATAGGATTCTCAAGATATTATCTGTATCTATCAATTCATCTAGGGTGAGTGTTGGTAATGCTGTTCTTGAAAATTCCCAATTTCTGCTATAATCTTTTAATAAAAAGGTTTTTTCTTTTTCTACATCTTTGATAATCTCTTTGAATAAAATTTTTACAAGATTTCCTTCTGTTCCCAGTTCAATAATATATTTTCGAATTGTTTCTGCGATTCTTTTTATAATTTCCATCCTCTGTAATGGTAAAATTATATCTTGAAGACTTACGAAATTTGTAAATTCCAGAACATTAAGGTTTACTAAAAGTTCATTCAAAAGGTCCTTGTGTTTTTCAAGCATTCTTAATGTTTCAGATGCTTTACTCAATAATTCTTCAGAACTTCTAAGAACATATCGCATATCTTTGTAGTATAATGTAACAATTTTTCTTCTTTCAGAGACCGCAATAATTGGGACATTGATTTGTTTTGCTGTTCTTTCTGCTGCCTTGTGTCTCGTTCCTGTTTCGTTAGTCGGGATTTTATGATCTGGTACAAGCATAGTATTACAATAAACTATTTTTTTAGCATCATCAGATAAAATAATGGCCCCATCCATTTTACACAATTCCACAAGTTGTTGTGAGGAAAATTTACAATTTAGTTTAAATCCCCCATTTGTTAGTTGTACGATGTGGTCAGAATCTCCTAAGACTATAAGTGCACCCATTCCCGCCCTAGAAATATCATCAATTGCTGTTCTGAGTTCTGTTCCCGGGGTAACAAACTTTATGATTTCAAATAATTCATCAAATTCTTTTTCTTTTAATTCCTCTACTGCTCGTGGATTTAGAAGATTGTCGTGATTATTACCTGTGTTTTCCATTTTATTTTTTTCTAAGTAATTGGGATAATACTTTTATTTTACTAAAAAACAGCTTCGCTGTTTTTGGTATCCCGAAGTTAAATATAAGACTTCGTGACTTTAAAACTATTTAAAGTTTTATGCTTAAAAATAGAAACATCAAAAAACCACCTTTTTTGCCCTTTGAAATTTTTTTATTTTTTAAATACACCAAAATTAGATAGAATTAGATATTATCCAGTCACCCTTTCTCTTCTCTTTTTAAAATACAATTAAATGATATTAAAAAACCAATTACTTTCTTCTATTGTCCCATTCTTTTTTTCTTTCTTCTATATCTTGCATTCTTTTTTCTTGTTCACCAACATCTGCCAAGATATCGTTTGCATCTGGAACAAAATCAACTGTTCCTGTTTTCCCGCAAAATGGGCAAGCCAACGGTTTTCTTTCTTTTGTAAATCTATAATTGCATTTCATACATTGATAGTCTGCCATACTCAATTTATAAAGGAGTTATATTTAAATTTTTTCATACTAGAGAATACAGATAAATTTTGGAAAAGAAGAGAATTTTTACTTTGGGCTTTCAGATTTTCCTTCTAAGTTTTCTTTTTTGAATGGTTTTAAATCTTTTTCAAGAACATTTTTTAAATTATTAATAGAAACATCTATTGATTCTATGTTGGTATCTGTGGACTGATCTCTTTGGTGGTAGTATGCTAGATGGAGAGTTCCCCTAATATCGTTGTGTTCTCCGATTTCAACATATCCAAGACCCCCATGATAAAACAGGGATTTATTTTCTTGTATTTGATTAAATCCCAAGTCTGTTAAAATCTCCTTTAAATCACTAAATTCTTGAGAATTTATTCCGCCGATTAGATATTTTTTACACATTTTCCCTTAATTTGCCTTAAGAAAATTAAGATTTTATCCTTTTTAAGTTATTCGGTTTATCCGAAATGTCAAAAGATTTAACGAATTTTTCAATTTCTTCATATCCAGAAATATTGATTTTTGCCATTATAGTGCCTTCTTCAATAGGATGGGCTTCGAATTCATATGGGCCTTTTGTTTTGTTAAAATATTTTAAATAGATTAAATCTCCTAAGGTATTATAAAATATGTTTTGAAATTGTTCATGTGCCTTGAAATTATTTTTAACAAGAAGCCAAGCAACTTCATGTTTTCTTTCGATAGGAATATCTAGATAAAAAACAAGATTCTTAGCCATGATATAACCAAGAAGAACTAGTATAAAATTATTTTGATTTTTCTAAACATTCACAAATATTATATGGGCCACCAGGAGCTACATTATCTACTCCGACAGGCTCGGATTTTGTATCCTCGGGACATGGACAACTTGCTGGAACTATAACTGCAAACACACTAACATTTGTTCCTATAGATGAATCATAATTTGTATTGTGACAGCAAACACCGGTATCACAAGAGTTAACAGCACATTTTCCAGGAAAACCATCTTTATCTAAAAGCCCAAAAAATTCCTTAAATTCATTAATATCTAAAAGACCTGTTTGAAATGCAATAAGTAAACCAAAAATTAAGGGGATAAGAATATAAGGGGCGGTTGACCAAAAACTAGGTTTTGATTTTTCAGATTTGTTTTTTTCTGCCTCTTTTTTTGTTGGTTTTACCATTAAAATAAATTAAACAATTGAGATTATAAAGTTTTCTAGAATAAAAAATTAAGGTTTTATTTTCCTTTTCTATCGTGTGCTCTTAAGGAAGGTCTAACTTTTAAAGCTCTAAGACCCTTATTTCTCAATCCTCTTGATTTCTTTGCTGCACTTGTCAATCCACGATATGCTCTTCCTCTGTGATTAACTATCCAAGACATCTTTGGATCATTTTGAATTTCAGGCCTTTGTGGATCTACCATAATTACTTCATACCAGTAATATTTTCCGTCTTTTGCAATCCAATAAGAATTTAATACTTCAAGGTTAACATATTTTCGAGCTGCTCTTTGTTCTGCAACCCATTGATAATTCATTTTCAAAGTTAATTTGTTTGTTTGTCTCTTACTTCTTCTACCCTTTCTTCTCTTTTCTCTTTTTCTTCCACCTCTAACCAATCTTACCCTTAATATTGAGAAACCGGTTTTTGCTTTATATCCGAGTGCTCTTGCTTTATCTAACCTTAATGGTCTTTCAACTCGTTCAATAGCATTTGTTGCTCTCCATTCAATAAGCCTTTTTTTCCATTCTTCCCCCAAATTTTCTTTTGGCTTATTCCATAATTCTCGAATATAACTGTATGCTGATTTCATATTCCGTTCAAGAAAAATACGTTTTTAAAGGTTTCTACAAAATGTTTATTAAGAAGCAATTATCTAAATGAATATGATTAGGTTAATAGCGGTTTTGGTTTTAATTTCTAGTTTAATTTTTATTTCAGGATGTGTTACTTCAAATATACAAGAAGGAATATGCGAGATAAATAAAGAATACCCCCATACGGCTGTTAATCCGGTAAATTGTTCTTGTCCAGAAGGATATTCTTTTGAAGTTCAATCAAGAGGATGGGGACCATGTCCTAATGAAAATATGACTGATTGTCCAATGAGTGTTTTAAAATGTGTTGAATCTTAAAAAATTATTACTGACTCGAATAAAATTCTTCCCAAGATTTAAAATTAACAGTTAATAAATCTGAACTTACTTGAGAAGCAAAATTTTTTGCAGTTTCAATATCTTTGATGTTTTTATCATATTTTTTAATAAAAGGAGATTTATCCTTCCCTTCTAAAGATAGCAAATTTTTTCTTCCAATTTTTTTAAAAAAACGGATTCCCTTAGGTGTTAATTTATATTCGCACACACCCAGTTTTGAACAAATTTTGAATGAAATTTTTCCTTTTGAATTAATTTGTGAATATTTTATGGTGTTATCGACCATATAGGCAATATCTTGTATAGATGGCATCGCATTTTCTGCAAGATTGTTTTCTAAAATTTCGTTTAATAAAAAATTATAAGTAATAGATGAATCAAATTTCCCATATTTTTTTAATTCTTTTTTAGCTTCATTTGAAATTGTTGAATCTATATTGGTTCTTTTATGAAAATGATAATCAATCAATTTATTGTTTTCTCTCATAATTTCTTCCAATTGCATTGTGTCAATTTCAAATCCCTCGCCATTTGCATACATTCTTTTAGTAATATTTATCCATTGAGAACTATCTGTCTTTTTATAATTTTGAATAAAGACCCATCCTTGTTCATAATCTTCTAATGATGCAATTGTTTGAAGATCCTTAGCACCAGATTTTTCATTTTTATAAGTTATTGTTCTTTGATTAATTGTGTTGGTATTAAGATAAATATTCGGGAATTCAACGATTTTTGGATTTTGCCCAAGGCATGGAGAAGTGAAAACTAAAAGGGCCATTAAAGAAAATATTTGTTTTTTCATAAAAAGAAATAAAAAATATCCTTTTTAAGCTTTGGTTTTGAATACAACAATCTTTTTAATGAATGAGGGTTTATTCAAAACATGGCAGTAGATTCATTATGTATAAAATGTCGTGGAAGGGGGTTTTGCGGGAGCTATTGTAAAATCCTTTCAAAAATAAAAGATTCTCAACCAAAAATAGAAAAGAATTTTTCGGGAAGTTCCCCTCCAGAGATATTTGTTGGGCATCATAATTATCCAGAGGTTTTTGCAGGAATTCTTGCCCCAAATAAAATAGGAGATACAGAACGAATGTCTTCGCCAGAATATTGGCATGAAGATGATGCAGATATTGAAAAGATTTTGAATTATAGGGCGAGTATGATCTATTCTAGATTTAATGCAAAAATAAAACAGCCAACAATGAATAATTCTACTTTGGAAAACAAAAAATATTTTGATATTTTTCAGGACATTGCCTTGGCATCAAAATCTGTTGATGCAAGTTTTGAATTAAAAAAATCTCCAAAAAGTTCTTTTGCTCTTTCAAGCCATACACCAATGATTGGAAATCCAGCTCCATTAAAAGATGCAAAAATAGAGTCAAATATCCATGTAGAGAAAAAAGTAGACTATCTTGTAAATGATACTGATAATAAATCTGTAAATTCTATAAAAGAACTATTCAATTCGAGAATTCCAGTTTCAAATATAATTAAAGTTTTATCTGCAGGTCTTTTAGGATTGAAAAAACAGAGAAAATTAGTTCCAACAAGGTGGTCAATCACTGCTGTTGACGATACTCTTTCAAAAGATCTTATCAAGAAAATAAGATATTACCCAGAATTACAAAATATTCTTTTATTCAATGGAAACTATCTTGGCAATTATTACGAAATTCTTTTATTACCTGGAGAATGGGGTTTTGAAGTAATTGAAACATCTGAAAAAGGGGGATTATGGAATCCGGAAAGTCAGGCAATTTGGCATGATTGGGAATTTTTTGGAGGTAGAAAAACATATGCCGAATCTGTAACAGGGGGATATTATGCTGTTCGGCTTCCAATAACAGAATATCTTAATAGGATAAAAAAACAAGCAACTGTTTTGGTTTTTAGAGAATCTAGAGAGGAATATTGGGCTCCTTGTGGTGTGGGTATTTTGCGTGAACTTGTTAAGGAGGCATTTAAAAAATATCCTATTAAATGTGAAACAATTGAAGAAGCATTACTAAGAATGCAAGAAAATTTTAAAACACCAATTGATTTTTTTAAAGATAAAAGTGTTTTATTAAAGAGGAAAAAAGAACAAAGAAGACTTTTTGAATTCTAAAATTATCTGTAAAATTATAGATATATTGGGCATTCGTTTGTATTACATCTGTTCAATCCACACATTTCATTACAATAGGGTTGTTTTCCACAAGCATTAAATTTCCCATATATTTCATTTCCATTGCCATTAAGATTTATTGAATAACCTAAGTTTTCTTCTAATTTTTGCTTCAACGTATTGAATGAAATCACCCCAGGTATTCCATCAATCATTTTTATTAATTTACCCTTCTTATTTTTTAGAATATCGATATTATTTACTGTTCTTTTTAATAAACTCTTGGAGTATTCGCTAACCATTTTATAATCTTCCCCCAAATTTTCCAAATAAAGGATATTCTTTTTTAAATTCTCCTGCTTCAATCAAGTCAAAATATTTGTTTGTTGGAATTTCTATAATCTCTTTTTGATTTTGTGGAATATTTCCAATTAAATGAATTTTAATCATTGGATTTTTAATAGCTAATCTAGATCTAAGATCTTTTAATGAAACCTTGTTTCCTTTTTCTAAAAATTTTAATTCTAATTGTAGCCCAATTTCTTCATCTATTTTTGGATATCTCTCTTCGGGTTTTATTCCAGTCATATTTTTGCTTTTTGATTTGTCTACATCTTTTTTTAAATTTTCTGCTCTTTTAAAAAGAACAGGTATTTTTTCATGAACGAGACTAAGCAAACAGGGTGATTCTTCATCAATTAGATCATAAGAAGAACAAATCGATTCTATTTCGGAGAAGAAATTATCTTTTGTGAGGTTAATTTTTAATTGTGTGGCAAAACCATAAGCAGCATATACTTGATTACTATTGCTATCATTCTGTAAATTAAAAAAAGGACTTAATTTAAAACCATAAATCTTTTTTTCACAAATTTGATTACCAATAATAACTCTTGCAATAAATGGTTTTTTTTGATCATCCATAAAATCTTCATAACCCCAAATATTGTATGTTTCTTTTTTATTTTCCATAATAATCTTTGAAAAAATTAACTTATAAAGATAATTATGGAATTCAAACATATATTCTAGGAAAGATATATTAAAAAGGATATTTTATACTATCTATTTATCTTATTTCCATCTCTTTCTTATTGGTGCAATTATCTCCTCAAGATATTCTATAATTGCATTCTTTAAATCAAGTGGATGGATTTTTTCTTCAGAATATAATTTTTCTAAATCTTCATAATTCTTTATTTCTAGATTCCCCCCGAATTTTTCAGGTCTTTTTATTTCAAATTTTTCAATTCTTGGAAATATAATTAATTTAGAAATTTGTAAAATAGGATTATCTTCAACAATTTTTACAGGGCAATAGGCATCTTTAATTGTTTTTTTTATTTCTTCATACGAATCCGTAACTGAAATTCCGCTTCCAGGAAGTGATTTAGACATTTTTTCTCCAGGCCCCTTTAAACTAGTTATTAATGGTGTATGAACTGCAATAAAATCATAACCAGTAATTTTTTTCATATCTTTTGCGATCATATGCACTTTTCTTTGTTCTAATCCACCTTCTGCAACGTCTACTTTTAGATGTTTGATATCTGCAACCTGCATGATAGGGTACCATAGTTGTGAGATTGTTGCATTTTCAACATCTCTTGCAATTTCTTGCATGCTCCGCAGTCCCCGATTAATGGTCGAAGATTGGGCGATTCGCATAACATCTAATTGATATTCTTTTGAAAACTGAAAATCGCTTCCAAGAATAACTTCTGCATCTAATCCAATTGCTTTAATTGTTTTTCTCCAGTTATCAACTTCTTTTTTAATAAGTGCTTCGTCACCCTTTCTATTTAAAAATGCATGAATATCCGCAAGTAAAATTTTTATTTTGAATCCTGCTTCTGCAAAGTCCATTAATTTGGTTATAGTTACAAAATGACCTAAATGCATTGGTCCGCTTGGTTCATAGCCACAATAAACAACTGGTTTCTTTTTTTGTATTAGAAGTTTTTTCAAATCTTCTTCTGTGAGTATTTCTTCTGTGTTCTTTTTTATCAACCCTATTTTTTTATTAATATCCATAGTTTATTTTGGGAATTAGATTATTTAAATTTTAATATCTTTGAATTTAATATCTTGAGAAATATGCACTAATCATTTTTGCACTTCTTTTGTATTTTACTCGGATATATGCGCCATAGACTATTCCTGTCAAAAAGCCCCCTAGGTGTGCAAAATTCCCTATAGATAATCCAAATAACCCTGAAGCTAACCACATTATTAATAGTAAAAAGATTGTAGCAAACCACATAGGCATTGCGATTGGTATAAACAAGATATAAACTTTCATTTTTGGAACAAGAATTGCCGCTAAACCAGCTATTCCAAATATTGCTCCACTCGCTCCAACCGCAGGAATTGCAAGATTTTCATTAAATATAAACGATAATCCAACAAAAAATAAAGAGGCAATCAGACCAGATAAAAAATATATTAAAATAAATCTCTTGCTTCCAATTATCTTTTCAATAAATCCCCCTAAAAAGGTTAGGGAGGCCATATTTGCAAACAGGTGGAAGACATTTGCATGCATAAACATGCTCGTAATAATTGTCCATATGTTTTGACCTTGAAGAATTGCGCTTGGTTGTAAAGCAATCCAATAAAGTGCTAGATCTCCATAGATATATTGGAGAATGGCCCAAATTAAAAAAATTAAAACATTAACCCCAATCAACCAAAGAGTAAGATTCCAGAATCTTCTAACTTTTTTTGGTTTCGGATTTTCTCTTTTAATAACAACATAAGACATTTTTAATTAATTAGAATGATAAATTATTTCTTTTTCTTCTTTGTCTTTTTTGAAGAGGTTATCATTTTCTTTTTTGTTTTTGCCTTTGGTTTTACCTTAGATTTTGCTTTTTTCACCTGAGTTTTAACCCTTGTAATCTTTTTAATATTCTTTTTTACTTTTTTTTCAATTTTCTCATCTTTTTTTGCTTTTTGTTTTTCCTTCTTCACTTTTTTCTTTACTTTCTTTACTTTCTTCACTTCTATTATTGGTTTTGGAGTTATTTTTTCTAATTCTATTCTAATTATTTCAATTTGTTTTTGTATATCTACTATTTTTATAGCAAATTCTTTTGTTTTCTTTTCTTCTGAGACTAATTGTAACAATTCTCCGCATTCTGGGCAGAAAAAATTATGGTGCATGGCGGTTTCTTCACTCATTTCTATATCATCATTTTGGCAAATATAGAAATTTTTTGTTAGTCGACTTTTTAAAATATTTTCAAAGGTGGCTAGTTCTTGTTCTTTTAATTTTAACAATAAACCGAGGGATTTCTCAAAATTTAATGTCCAGAAATAGGTATACCACCCTTTCTTTTCATCTTTTTTTCTCGTAGAATTTAATAGGTTAAAATTTGATATCCGATATAATATGTTTCTTGTTTGATTGATTGTTAATTTTAATTCTCCAGCAATCTTAAATTCGTTTACATTTTTTTTGTTAAAAAGAACATCAACTAAGGGTTCAGCAGTTTTACCTGCAACTTTCCTAATAGTTTCTTTTAAAAGGTTAAAGAGAAGTTCATCGTTTTTTTGTATTTTTTTCATCTTTTCTCACCGACTTTTTATCAAGTTCAAATTTTTTAAATCTGAATACTATTTATAGTTTTTCCTTTGATTTTTTTTGATATAATTAAACATTAAAAAGTTTTTTAAACAGATAAATCTAATTATTTAATAGTTTAAAAAGAGGTACAATGGGTTTTTTTAGCAAAAAGAAAAAATTACCAGAGCCAGGGGCTCCAGGTTTTGCAGAATTAGAAGTTTCTGATGAGGATATCTTAAATTCTATTCCTGTTTCAAATATTGAAGAAGGAAATGTGAAGCTTCCAGATCAGCTTCCTGAATTACCAATGAAAAAAAAGAATGTTCCGGATTTGCCTGAAGATGCAGAAACAGAAGAAGAAATTAATTTGAAGAAACTTCCAGAAATTCCAGGAATTCATGTTAAAGAGATTGGAGAAAATAAAAACAAAGAAGAACAAGATAAAGGTTATGGGATTATTACACCAATGAAAAAAGAACTTCCAAAGAGAATTACTATGGATTTAAAAGAAGCAGAAGAACATCCAGAAAAGATTCTTTCAAAAAGAACAAAACCAGAACAAAGAAAGGAAGACAATGAATTTAGTGATTCGAATAATTCAGACCGTTCAGTATTTATTAAAATAGAGGATTTTAACAGTATTACTTTCGCAATTCAAGAAATTAAAAACAAAGTTATGATAATTGATAGAGATATTACTGAAATTAAAATAATAAAATCAAAACAAGATTCGGAAATATTGGCATGGGAACGCGAATTAGTTGAAATAAAAGATAGACTTTCTTCTATAGATGGTATTTTAAAGAGAAAAACCCATGGTTAAATTAATTATTAAATTAAATAAAGAAAAAAATGACAATTTATATTAATATAAGGCCAAGTGAAATATCAACAACAAGAAAGCTCACATTAACAATGCAAGATTCTTTTTCTAAGTTAGATAAGAGTAAGGGGAAATTTAAAATTCTTGAAAGAGAAAAACAAGAAAGAATTAATGATATCCGAACAAATTTTAATTATGTTCAAGAACTTCTAGAAAAAATTGAAATGGGGCTTCCAAGAGCAGAAAGCCCATATTTGCATACAAAATTGACTGAAAAAGGACTTTCAATTCAACCAATTCTTGAAATAAAATCTGAAAAAGACTATCTTATTGATTTAAAGAATATTAGCAGAGAATTGAAAGGTAAAAGGAAAAAATAAATTTCTAGGCGAATTAATTAAAAGATTATCGTTTCGCTTCTAAAAATAAGAAAGATTTTACTTGAGCAAGCGTTCCATCAATATCTCCGACAATTTTATCTTCATATTGCTCAATTCGGTTTTTAACAATAAATTTATCATAAACACCACGCATTAATTTCATAAAAGCATTTTCTTCCCATTTATTTTCATAATCTTTTTCAAGAAATCCATCCATTTTTACCTCTATTTCTCCTTTATTCATTTTCTTTTTTACTCCGTTTTCTTGAACTTCAACATTAGTTAATCCGATAACTCTTGTTTTTACCTTAAGTTTTAATCTGAAATAATCATTAACTTTTTTATAGCATTCCCATTCGATTTCAATATCTTTCGAATCACCCTTAATCTTTTCAGAATATTTTTTTTCAATTACAGCATAGCCATTTTCATCACTAAGCCACTCATGTAAAAAAGAATAAACCCCTTTGAAATCAAATGTTCCACCATGAACTACCTTCCCATCATAAATTTTATCAACTTCTGCCATATTTTAGCATCTCTTTTTGAGTATAAATATTCTACTCGAATTTGATTTAAATAGTTTATTGATTATTGGTTATTTTCTGAATTATGATTTTAATTCAAAAAAATGCATTTCACCAGGATAAACAAAACAAAACGGTTCTTTTAACTGCGTTTGCAATTTTTTATCCCGTAACAATTTTGAAATTTTTATTTTAGTAATTTTCTCACCAGATGTACCAAGCCGCGAACATATAAAAATAGTTTCTTCAGTTATATTTATTCCCCTATTTTTTGCTGCTTGAACTAACTCGTTTAAAGAATCTACAATTTTTAATCCGATATCATTTAAAATTAGGGTGTGTGCTCGGATTCTCTGATTTTCTAAAATAATATCAAAAAAGCTTATTGGTTTGAAATTTTCTTGCCATTTAGGTATGCTTGTTGTTTTTCCGAATTTATACAATTGCAATCCAGTATTTGAGATTGCTGTAAAAACAGATGGCGCATGAATTAATTCACATTTTACCTTGTTATTTTTGGCTTCTTCAATTATTGCAGAATGGGTTGTTGCAGCTAAGGGATCTCCATAAACTAAAATAGCTATTTCTTCATATTTTGCTTCGCTAATGATTTTATTTAATTTATTTTCCATTAGATCCCTGTCTGAAATAATAACTTTAATTTTTTTCTTTGTTGCAGTTGAAAGAAATTTCTCTAGTTCTACAACAGTGTATGGAAAGCTAATAGTATATGATTCAAGATAAATTTTTTTGGCTTTTTTTATTTTTTCTATTGCATTATAACTAAGATCTTTTTTGTCTAAACCAAGGCCAATAAGGTATAACATATAATAAGGGGTTCTTAGAGGTTTAAATTATTTTCTACCTTTTATCAAAGAAGGAATAGTTATTAAAATAATAAATAGGAAGACCGCTATAATAAAAATGAGATTTTCTCTTATAAATATTAAAGAAAGAATTATTCCAAAAACACACCCTGAAATTAATAATTTGAAATATTTCCTTCCACTTTTTTGTTCATCTTTGGTAATTTTTTTTATTAATATACCTGCGGGAAAACCGAGAAAGGTTATAATTATCAACAAAATAATTTTTAATGTTTCAGATATCATTTTGATTTATACTTATTAAATTGTAATTGATAAATTGAAAAATTCTTTTGCATTTAAATCTGTTTGTTTTTCAATTTCTTTAGTTGTAAGGCCCCTCTCTTGACCAATAACTTCTGCGACTATTTTAACAGCAGTAGGGTCATTTCTTTTTCCAAATCCCCACCAAGGTGCATCTGTTTCAAGCATAAACCTATTAATTGGAATTCTTCTTGCGAATTTTTTATATGATTTTGAGTTTTTTATTCCAGGACCTATGGTAATGTACCAATCATTTTTTACGACTCTGTTTAAGGTTTCCAAATTTCCTGAAAAAAGATGCATCAAAACCTTTTTACAATTATGTTTTTCTAAGACTGTTATACATTCGTCTACGGATTCCCTAGAATGAACCACTAAAGGGAGATTTAATTCATTTGACAATTCAATAAATTCTTCAAATAATTTTAATTGGCGTTCCCTTAATATTGGGTCCTTTATCCAGTGATAATCTAACCCTGTTTCTCCAATTGCCACAATATTTTTATTTTGTTTTTTCTTTACTTCATCTCTTAGAATTCCTTTCAATTCTTCTATTTGTTCACGCGTAATATCTTGAATATATTCTGGATGCAATGAAAAACATGTAAAAACAAAATTTGGATATTTTTTTATTAAATCAAGGGTTAATTGTATGTCGTTATAATGTGCACAGGAACTAATAACGCATTTAAGTTCTTTCATGCATTTTTCTATAACTTCGTCTCTGTCTTCGTTATAGTCTTTTTGTTCAATGTGGCAATGACAATCTATCATCTTAAAATTCCTTGCTGAATAAATATTTAAACTTGTTCATATTTTACCATTTATGAAACCACAAAAAAAAAGGCGATTTTTTGGGTCCAGAAAATCTAAAGATTTTCTTGGAAAGGTGAAAAAATCTAGTGAAATGAAGGAAGCTATTGAAAAAATTTCTAAACTTTACAAATTAGCAACTAGAGATTCTAAAACAAAAATGTATAATGCAGGTTTTTTTTATAATCAAATGAATCATGAAATTTCAGTTGCATTAAGATATAATCATCAACTCTCTTTAATTTTAATAGACATAGATGATTTCAAAAAGATTAACACAAAATACGGTTATCAAAAGGCAGATAAAATTTTAATTAGGGTTGGAGAAATCATTTCAGAAGACCTTAGGACTGCAGATATTGCAGCAAGATTTGGGGGGGAGGAATTTGTTTTATTACTTCCAGAAACTACAGAAGAAAAAGCATTCTCAATATCTGAAAGAATAAGAAAAAAGATTATGAAAGATATTTTCTTAAAAAAATTCAAAATGCCTACACATGATACGGAGAATAAATTAGGTGAAATTCTTTTTGACCAAGCAAATATCTCTGTAAAACATGCTAAAAATTCAGGTAAAAATCAAACCATTGTATACACTGAAAAGCTATTAAAAAGCTTTAAATATTAACTTTAATTTTCTTATTTATTATCACTGGGCCCGTAACTCAGCCTGGATAGAGTGCCAGCCTTCTAAGCTGGAAGTCGCACGTTCAAATCGTGCCGGGCTCGTTTATGTATGGGGTCTCAACCCCCCTAACATGTCACCCC
>Ga0208375_1002525_pt1 | contig 17132 bp, 17 predicted proteins | sample RifOxyD1_FD_184038 | JGI IMG/M metagenome (GOLD analysis project Ga0208375, IMG submission 184038) | Soil microbial communities from Rifle, Colorado - Rifle Oxygen_injection D1 (SPAdes) | ecosystem: Environmental > Terrestrial > Deep subsurface > Rock core/Sediment | place: Rifle, Colorado... | reverse complement strand
TCAATGAATTTGTTGCCGTCTGCATCCCATACAATGCAGCCTTTGCCTCTTACAAGGTATTTGGGAGAAACATTTGTCACATACTGCGTCGGCCCGTGGCTCAGGCACTGTGTTCCGCAGGGAACTACTTTTAATGCCCTGCTCCATAATTCCTCTGATTTTGTGAAATTCATCTGTTTTGGCTTTACCATGTTAAGCACCTCGTGATTGTTTGTGTGTTGTTGTTTGGGTATACATCTTGCTTGTATACTCTTATCTTTTTTATATGCTCTGCCCTATTTTTCCTGCTCCCCTACTCTGTGGGGAAGCAGGAAAAACAGGGCAGCATAATCATTAATATTTTTGACTGTATTATTCTATATATTTGACATTCTTTTCCTGGATCTTTGGATATTTTTTCAGGAATTCAATAATGTCTTCCATGTGGAATATTGAATCTTCCCTGTATAAATTTTCAAATACTGCCTTTATTACCTCAAGATCTTCCGGATAGTCAATTGTCCATCTGTATTTTTTAAAAAGGTTTTCCTTATTATCAACAAATCCAAGCCTGAATTTATCCGGATTGCTTACCATGTGCATTGTCACATGCTCACGGTCATCTTTGTTTTTTGCCTCTTTCCATGACCTTTCCAATGCATCAAAAGAAAAGGCCCATGTATCAAGGCCATCCGGCCAGGTGAGATGGTCAGTTGTCATATCAGCATCATTGTTTGTGCTTACAAAATCATAGTTTCCGGCAAAAAATTTCTCTATGACTTTATCTGTGACTTTCGGGTCTATAAGCGGGCAGTCTGATGTTATCCTTACTACCGGATCAATCTTGAATAATTTTGCGGCCTGATAATAACGGTCAAGAACATCCTCTTCGTTGCCCCTAAAAAATTTTATGCCGTGTTTTAGGCAGAAGGTTGCAAGCTCATCATCCTTTTTGTTTGTTGTTGTGAGTATAATGACTTCATCAATGTATTTTGAATGCCTTATCCTTTCGATCAGATGCAGAAGAAGCGGTTTCCCAAGTACCTCTATGAATACCTTCTTCGGAAGCCTTGTAGAGCCAAGCCTTGCCTGGATCAGGGCTTTGACCTTCTTTTTGCCGATATCTGAGATCTTATCTAAGGAAGACATATCATAAACCCCCTAACTCCTGATTTATAAAGCTTATTTAAATAGTTAATGTAGTCTGTTAAGGCTGGTTTATAAAGAATAAACAACCAAAAGGTTTATATACTACCTTGTATTACCATATACCATCATATGACAAAAATACAAGTAGATTTGGATCAGGAAGAAGACAGGATCGTCGAGATATATAAACTTGTCAATAATTTAAATACAAAACAGGAAGCGATCAGAAAGATGGTCAGGTATTTTGAGGCTGAGGTTAAGCCTAAGAATTTGAAGGATAAAGAATATTTCAAATGAGGGGATGAATATGACATTTAAACATGTAGAATTTGATACAACTCCGCAATATGAACCAAGAGGTATAAGTGGGAGAGTAACAGGATATAATGATGCAGTATTTTTAAGAAATAAATATCAGAAAGAATTAGATAATGCACATGCTGCCGCAGTTAATATGATTCATTATGTAGAAGATCAAAATTCTGAATTAAAATCACAATATAACTATGCATTAGGATTAAAAAGAGATATAGGTGCTCATGAAGAAGAGAGAGCAAAGTCATACGATGCTTTGGGTAATTTATTAACTAAAGAAACTAATTTTGAAGATAAGATGTGGCAAACTACTCAAAAGGGTAGAAAAGTTAAATCTGTTACAATAAAACAAAAATTCAAAGATTCTGATATAGATGAAATGAGATATGATTCTATGATGGAATATCTAAAACAATATCCGGAGTATGCCTCTAAATCTAGTTTTAGAAAGATATTAGATAAGATTGAAGAAAAAGAAAGAGAAATAAGGCACAGCAAACAGAAATATAATGATGCAGTTTCTAAATATAATTATCTATTATCAGATTTCCATAAACATATACAAAAATCAGATGATAAGGTCAAAGCATATCATAAAATATACGAAGAAGGAAAACAAAAATTAGAACGTACTAGATATAGACAAAGTGTATTTTATAGATTGGCTTCTGAAGAGACCAGAGCTAAAGTGGAATTAAATATACTTACCCATAGAATGGATCAATTTAGAAATACTCTTGATATAATCAAGAAAGAACATGCAGAACATCAGGAAAAGACATTTAAGGAAATGGAATATTAAAATTAAGACGGAGGTAATGTTATGGGACATAGACAATCTGGGGAAGCAAGTGCAACTAAATATTATGTTAGGGCAACTAAAAGAATAATAAAACTAATCACTTGGTTGTTTGTATTATTCCTAATAGTGATGGGAGTTATGTTTGTTGCACCTAAAGTATGGCATTTTGTTTTTGGTTGAATTAGGCGGTGTAGTTAAATGAAAGTTATTGAATTTTTAAATGATAATTTGATTGTTCCCATACTTCTTCTTCCTTTTATTCTTTTTATTTTTTTAAACTTAAAAGATATTATTTATTTTGTTGGGTTAGTTTATATGATAATTGTGGGAATCATTATATTAACTATTTTAATAAATATTTTGAAAACAAGATATAATAAACATTTAATTGTAAAACAAATAAATAATAATACTAATTGTTCAACTACTGCGATTATAATTGCAAATATGGATTGGTGGGATGTACACAATTGGTGGCTTTCACCATATAATTATGATTTTAAAACTTTCTTTAAATATTTAGATTTAAAAGAAGATAAGTATTCAGTATTTACAAATTTAACTTTAAAGCAATTTGATAGTATTATAAAGAATCCACAATATAAAAATCTATATCTATTCGGACATGGTTTAAAACATGCTTTTGATTTAGACAAAAATATCCGAGTCTATTATTGTAGATATTCTGATAAAAATATAGTTAAAGATTTTGTGGCACAATATCATTGCAATCATAAAGGGGGACAATCTCTTGCAGATTATATTGTTCCTAATAAAAAGAAGCGTAAAAATTGTGATATAAGTGATACATCCACAATAGTATGCTGCATTAATACCAAAATAAAAAGAATGTATAAAGAATTAAAGAAACAAAAATATAAAGAGAATAAATAATTGAAAATGTCCTGCTTTATTTTGCAGAATGATCCATCAATCTCTTCCTATTCTCCATCTCCTAAATTTAGGCGTGTTTACCCGCAAAACCAAAACCTCTAAACATAAACCAAAGTAAACATCTATTAACTATATTAAATACCTACCTCAGCTTCTCACCTACAACATCTTTTAATTTGCTGATCACTCCAAGAATATTTTCCAGCTTTCTGTTCACATAATCTTCCTTGACAAAAAATCCGTCATAGGCTATCTTGTTTCTTATGATCCTTAGATCATCTATAAGGGAGATTTCAGAAGCATCAAACCCGCTGTAATTTACTTCTAAATATTCAATCATCCTCTTATGTGCGCCTTCCCCCAGTGTCTTATATCCGTCAAGCAGCAGAATAATGCTGATCAGCTCCCTTATAATATCATAATATTCCTTGGCAACATTGGAAGGAAACTTATTTTTGTCTATCTGCTCAACCATTGACAGGGTAGTATCTGCCATTTTTAGCATAGATCTTGCTTTTTCTTTGTTCGGTGTTATCCTGATAAGATCTTCCATTTAAAATACCTTCAAATATCCGCTGAGAATCACTCCATTTAGGATATTGTTTTTTAGTTCGGCGCTTAAGCTGTTAAAGCTGCTGCTGAAGAATATATTGATTTTCCTGTTAAATGATTTCTCATACTTTTTTAAGTCCAGATCTTCCTTTTTGGACAGCACAAACAGATCAATGTCACTGTCCTTTATGTCTTCTCCTTTTGAAGCAGAGCCAAATAGTACAACTGCATCAGGCATACATTCATCAGATATATGCCCTAATAAGCCCGATTCCTTTATTTTAAGGATATTATCTATCTTTTTGAGAAATTTAAACATCTCACTGTCTCTGTTTGCATTATAGACCGGATAGCCGTGTATCCTATGTTTGTTCTTCAGTATTAAATCTTCTTTCTCCAGTTCAGTAAGATACTTCTTTACAGAAGGAGGCGCTACCTTGACTGTTCTGCTGATCTCTCTCAGCTGAAATCCTATGCCTTTTGGCAGGGGATCATTAAAAAAGACCTGCAATATCTTATACCTGTTATCTTTTTGTAACATATGTAATAATATTATAACAACTGTTATATAAATGTTACGATTTATTGGCTGTCAGCCTCTTCCTCTTCTCCCTCTCCGGCGCATCCAGATAATTGTCCGGTACTGCTATCTTTTCTTCTGCTTCAATCTCAAGCTTTTCCCTTGCATCACCGGCTATTTTTCCGCCTTTTTTGGCTGCATCTTTGTTTTCATCAAATCCCTGCGCGTTTTTGCCTTTGGCAATCTTTGTAGTGGATGCTTCGCCAAGCATTGTAAAGATCAGTTCTAAGTCATTCATATGGTCCCTTAGATTTTCTTTTTTCAAACCTTTGAACTGGGAATATTCAGCAGGGGTCATGCCAAATGTGGCTTTTGAGATTTCTGCTGTTAAGATGGCATATTCTTTGCCTTTTTCTACTCCTCTTTTGTTCCATTCATTGACTAATTCATCCCTTACTGCAATGCCTCTTATCCGCTTTTCGATCCATTCATCAGAATAGCCTTTTGCCCTGTAGATTTCTCTTATTCGTTTCTGTGCTAATTCAGGATTCTCAATTTCCTGGACTCTATCATAACCGACTTGAGCTAACCACAATTTAAAGGGTTCAGCCCTTGAAGAAGGAATAGATTGTATAATTCTGAAAGCACCTGCTGTATTAACACAATTCATATTTTGAGGTCCACCAGATGTAGGAACAGAAAGGGTATGTACAATTTGTACCCACCCTTCAGCCAAAGGTTCGTCCCTTTGTTTCATCTTTTGTAGATACTGTTTAGGATCATCTGATTCTGTAAGGGCATAAACTATATCTTCTATAACGAACCACCATTGGTTATTCTGCCATGCTCTTCTGATCTTTTTCCCTTCAAATACCGCTAATGATTTGTTTTCTTCCATAATTAATTGCGAAGATTTACTCCTTTATATATCTCACGCCTCTATGTCCAGTGTCCTGTGATTATTTACGGGAAATATTACGAAAATATTGTAAAATCTCATTTTCCACCGGTGTATTTCACCGGTGGTTTTTAGTTAGCCTTAATTTATGCGGAAAATGAGAACAGAAAATCCGACCCGAGCCCGAAGGGCGAGCAAACCACCAGTCTATTGACTGGTGGTGGTCGGATTTTTTGATTATACAAGAATTCAAACAGTTTATTACTTCCCCGCCCTCACGCTAATCGACCATCCCAACCTGTTGAAAGGCCATCTATCGCCAAGAAGATCATCAATCATCACAAACGGCCAGAAATTGATGTCTGTTCCGAATATCTTATTAAAGATCTCATACGGAAAGTAATATGATCCGGAATATTTCTCAGGCTTAAATCCGGCTTCTTTTAATTTTCGGTTAAGATCTGGTTTATTGTACCATCTTAAATGAGTCGGATCCCAGCCAAGCCATTTCCTGCCGGATAAATTGCCGGATATTTTCCTGAAAAATCCTTCAAGGAAATAATTGAAGGAATGGTTGTTCTGGGTCGTTAAGACCAAAATCCCGCCGTCTTTCAGAAGATCATGGATCTTTTTTAAAAATAAGCCATCATCTTTGATATGCTCAATGACATCCTTTGCAATAACAATGTCAAATCTGCCGTTGATAACATTCTTCAGATCCTCTTTTATTATATCTTTGTTATAAAATTCGCATCTGCCTGAAACTTTCCTTATTTTTGCATGTTTCTTTGCTGCTTCAACAGCATTCTTTGATATGTCAATGCCGACAACATTTGCGTTATTGCCGGCAAGCCAGACAGAGATATATCCGGCACAGCAGCCTATGTCAAGGACTTTTTTGCCTGGCAGATCAATGCCATTAAATAATTTCTTTATTTCCCTAAACTTTCTTGTGTAATAGAGGGTTTCATATTTTTTCAAATACTCAGAAAGTAATTTTCCGCTTTCCTCATGCTGGTAAAATGGTTTCATGGCATTCATGTCTTTTGTATGCTAAATATGCTGCAGCTTCTATCTACCCAGTTTAAAGGTATTTATCTATATTAAAATTCGGCTTTGTAAACTTATCCGGATCTATATACATCCTTCTCCAAAGCTCATAGGCAGTAAGGTTCCATATCTGGGCATACTGCCAGAACATCTTTGGGGAGGGCTTCTTTTTCATTATCTTCTCAACATAGTCATATTTAAACAGCCCTTCTTCTGCAAGATTCTCTTTTGTCAGCAGCTGTTTTGCGATTTCTCCAAGCCCGCCTTTATACCAATAATAATTGTCCATATTAAAGCCCTGTTTTTTTCTTTTCAGCAGCCTTTCGGGCAGCACATCTTTCATCGCTTTTTTTAATATATATTTGGAAGTGCCATTTTTTAATTTCAGATCATTCGGAACTGCAAAGCTGAACTCAACAAGATTCCTGTCAAGGAAAGGCACTCTTCCTTCAACAGATCTTGCCATTGTTAATTTATCCAGCCTGTCAAGAAGATCATCTGTCAGATAGGTTTTCATCTCCATCATAAGGCATTGGGTAAAGAAATCATGCTTTTTCGGAAAGTAAGGCTCTATGACCTTATGCATTGGCTTTAATCCCTTTGTGAATTTTTCCTCTCCAAGCTCTTCCATGTTCTCATCATATATGACCTGAGGCGCCAGAACGACATAATTTTTTGATCTGTCGCCGGATGTCTCCAGATATTTCATCCCTCTTCTCACTTCATTGCTGAAAGGCAGCTTTGACAGCGGATTAAGCATTTTGCTCTTCACAAAATCAGGGATCATCTTTCCGATCATATTGCCGTAGCTCATGTACCTGTGCCTCCTGTAGCCGGCAAATATCTCATCCCCGCCGAGGCCATTCTGCACAACAGTGACATCTTTTTTTGCAAGGCCTGAAACCAGCATTGAGGGCTTTATGTTTCTCTGCGGAGCATCCATGTGCCACAGTGCCTCAATGTAATATTTTCTCATTGAATCAGATTCAACAATCATCTCGTGATGGTCTGTACCAAGCTCTTCTGCTGTCAGCCTTGCATCTGTTAATTCATCCCACGGCTCATTGAAGCCGACAGAATATGTCTTTATCGGCTTATTGGCAAGCCTGCTCATCAGGGCAACTATTGTTGATGAGTCTATGCCCGCGGAAAGAAATGCGCCGAACGGAACATCAGATATAAGATGCCTTTCAACAGATCCCTCCATCAGCTGCCTTAATCTTTTTACATAGAAATCCTCGCTTTTTCTCTCTGTCTGCTCCGGAACAATATCTGCAATATTCCAATATTCTTTTATCTGTATGCTGAGTTTTTTGCTGTTATTTCCGTTATGCTTGCCATCTTTATCTTTAATCTGCCTGACCATCATCTTGTGGCCGCTTTTCAGCCTTTTTATGCCCTTAAAGAATGTATCTTCGCCCGGAGAATAGTTTATATTGAAAAAATTATACAAAGACTGCCTGTTTAATTCTCTTTTTACTTGGTCATACTGAAGCAGGGCCTTGATTTCAGATGAAAACAGAAGGACATTATCCACTATGCAATAATACAGCGGCTTTATCCCGATCCTGTCCCTTGCGATGAATAATTTTTTATCTCTGGAATCCCATATCGCAAATGCAAACATGCCGTTGAACATGTCAACGCATCTTTCCCCGAATTCTTCATACGCATATATTATCACTTCTGTGTCTGTATTGGATTTAAAATGGTATTTTTTTCCGTTTTTGCCGGTTTTCTTTTCCAGCAGAGCCCTTATTTCCTGATAATTATATATTTCCCCGTTATAGACAATAACTGTGCTCCCATCTTCATTTGCCATGGGCTGTTTTCCCCTTTCAGACAGGTCAATTATGCTTAATCTTCTGTGGCCGAGCATGATATCATTGTCTGTATAGATGCCGGAATCATCCGGACCTCTATGTACTAAAATATTATTCATCTTTTTTATCAGTTCCCTGTCCGCAAGGCCAAACACGCCGTTTATTCCGCACATCTTAAACCCACCAGAGCAGCATTCCAAGCCCATAGCTTATATGCTGCATCAATATCACAAAAAATGCATAAAAGGCATAGGCCTTTCCCATCCTGAAAAATATTTTCACTGACGTAATGAGCAGCATCATAAAATATATTCCTATAAGCGCCAATAAGATATTTAAGAACATCATCTTGATGAAAGACAGCATGACCAGCAATAATGCGGCGATCATCATGAACAGAAGAGAGAAAGAATACCACCTTATCCTGAGCATCTCCCTGTGCTTTCCGAATATCAGCATTGTCGCTTTGCCGTATCTAAACATTTTTCTGAGGTATTTGGGCAGGGAATCAGGCCTTCTGTGCCACACTTTTGCATCAGGAATTGCCAGAAATTTAAATCCTTTTTTCCATAATCTGTGATTGAATTCTCCGTCCTGGCCTATGATAAGGCTTTCATCCTGCTTATCCCGAAGCCATACTTCTTTCTTATACAATGCATTGCAGTTAGGTATGCTTGGCACAGATCTTTCTTTTTCTGTTAAAGTAGACTGGGAGCTTCCTCCTCCGCCGAGCAGTGTGTTTTCTATCTCTCCTGTAAGCTTTGAAAACTTATTGCTGTTTTCCGGTGTCAGATTTATTCCTCCGATGCAGCCTATGCGGAGAACTGTTTTTTCCGCATCTTTCATCCTTTCCACAAGTGTTTTCAGCCAGTTTTTATCCGCAACACAGTCTGCATCTGTAAATGCAAAGTATGTGCTTTTCTTATCTGCTTTTGAAACCCCAAAATTCCTGTTTGCAGCTGATCCTCTTTTGTGTGATTTATAGATCTTGAGTCTATTTTTTAGGCTCTTGGTTCTGTATTTCTTCAGCTTATAATCCATATCAATATCATGGTTTTTGTCCAAAACGGCAATTATCACATATCTGTCTTTTGGATAGTTTAGACCAAGCACAGAATCCAGGCAGTCTTCTATATAATCAAGCTCCCTGTACACAGGGATTATTATGGATATATAAGGCGTTCGTTGGTTCATTTTAATCATAGAGAGTAAATTCTCAGATATTTAAATACTTATTGCATGCTCATTATATAAAAGAATGTATAAGCTGTATGGGCTTTTAACCCTTCTTAACCCTTCCAAACAGCACTATAAAAAGAACCCCACCGATCATATTGACAAGGAACACGCTCAGCATTGTATTTGCCAGTGTCGCAGCTCCGTATAATTCAAGGCTGCCGCCCATCATGTTAAATAAGTAGATCATAACAGCATCGTTTATTCCTATGCCTGATGGGATCAATGAAATGCCGCCTACAAACAAAGATATCGCGATGATCATAATATAATAAATGAATGAAAGCTTTATCCCCAGCGCCTCTCCGATTATCATCAGCCTCCATGCGCCTATGATCCATATTATGAAGGTAAGGATAACTGTTTTTGATATGAACCCAAAGCCGGACATCCTTGCGAATATATAATCCACTTCTTTTGGCTCAAGATTCTTTTTCTGCATGAATCTTTTTATGAAGCCGATATTTGTTATCTTATACGAAAATAATTTTGTCAAAAGGAATCCTGCAATAACCAATATTATATATGCCAAAAGAATAATGCATGTATAAAATATATTAAGTTTGTAAATAAAACTGAATATGAAGAATATCGCAATTCCTGCTGTAACAATAATATCTGCCAGTTTCTCTATCATTATTGAAGGCAGGCCGTGCCTTAAGCTGATGCCGTGGTTTCTCTTCAGGAAGTATGATTTTCCCAGCTCTCCTATCTTGCCTGGGGTTATATTTGCGAGAAATCCGCCGGCAAATGTGTATCCAAGCAGTCTTATAAACCTGATCTTTGCCTGCTCAAAATTTGCCAGTATTATATCCCATCTCCAGGCGCGTATGATCATATTGATAAACGTAAGCATGACTGCATAAACAATCACAAGAAGAGAAAGCCTGTTCTGCATGACATTCAATATCTTGTCAAAGCCGATATAGGCATAAACTCCGATAAATATGGCAATGCCTATTAATGTCAGTGCAATGTTTCTTATTTTCTTTGATGTGCTGTTTGCCATTTTATTATTTCTGCCGATAGGTTTTATATCTTATTTTATATATCAGCCCTATCTGTCTTAATATCATTTCCTAAGCTTGAAATATATCACAGATGAAAATATATACAACGCTGATTTTTGTATCTTCTCCTCGGTCCAGATCATAATTCCGGCCAAAAAATCCGGGCAAAACCTGTAAAACAGGTATGGGAAAAAGAAATGCGCCTTTTCAGCCTCAATCTTGTAGCTTCTTTTTTCCGCAAATTCATAAAACTTTTTTCTTGTTGCCAGATTGACATAGACGCTCAGGTTTGCAGGCAGCGTGTATAATGCCCTCAGGCTGTACAGATTAAAAAGATCAAACACAAAATATCCGTTTTTCTTCAGGACCTTCATCACATTGTCAATAAAGATAGGGTATTTTTTATAATGCCACATGAATCTCATGCTTACAGCAGCGTCAAAGGTTTCTGGCTTGAACGGAAACCTGTTTGCATCGCCCTGCACCAGGATGATATCTTCGCCGACATTAAGGCCCTCTCTTCTGCATTTCTCTCCGATAAGATTGAGCATTTCCTGTGAATAGTCAAATGCGACGACTTTGCAGCCTTTTTTTGCCAGCAGTATCGCAAATCTTCCTGAGCCTGAGGCAAGGTCAAGGACCAAAGGCCTTTTTTCAAGCCTTTTTGCGCTTCTTATCGTAGTCGGCAGGGCATCTATAAGGTCAGAAATAATCTTCTGCTCTGTATAATCAATATACCTTCCGCCCCTGCCCGTGAATCTCTTTTTGTCATAATCCCTTACAGTGTCTCTTTTGGCATAATAGTCTTTTACATGGGTTGTTCTGGGATTGTCCATTGGCATTCCTTTTATGGTCTTATTCTTCAGCTTTTATCAGCTTTATTCTTTATTAATGCTGTCTTAATAACAGCTGTTTTTTATCAATAAGGCCTTTATATAATTTGATATGTTTTTCTGTATTCTTCTTAAGATCAAACTTCTCATTGAACAGTTTCAATGCATTTGCCGATAATCTGTCAAACATATTTTTATTGCCTAAAACCATGCTTATCTTTTCAGCTGATCTTTTTGGATCATCAGGGTCTATTATTATGCCGGTTTCATTGTCTTTTATTATCTCGGGTATGGATCCGATACTGCTTACTGCTGCTACACAGCCGGAAGCCATTGCCTCAAGAAGCACATTGTGGTAATGGCTTGTGCCGATGCATGACCTGTAAGGCACCACAAGGATATCATTCTCTGCTAATTCTGGATATACATCAATCTTTTTCTTGAATATGACATTCTTATCAAGCTCCAGTCTCTCAATGCTGTCGTTTATTCTCCTGAAATTTCCATATCCGCTCCATGCTAAGGTGATGTTCAGCCCGTTATTTACATGCTTATTCTTCGCCTGCTTATCATCTTTTTTCAGCAGATCTTTCAGATGATGGCATATTTTCAGCAGGCTGTCAATGCCCTTGAACGGGGTAAAATGGCCGATGTAGATTATATTTTTTATTTTGCTGTCATTGTTCTTATGCTTGTCCTTATGCTTATTTGGATTTTTGATCATTCCATTGGGTATTATATCTATTTTTTTATCATCCACAAACCCGCAGAATCCTGCCGCAATCTTTTTCTGGTATTCAGAGGAAACAATGATCTTGTCAAATATCCCTGATCCGTACCAAAAGAAAGGCTTTAGCGCAAATGAATTGAATAAAAAGTGATAGATAAATTCCCTGGGCTGCGCAAATAGGTATTTCAGGGTTCTTAATGCCTCTTTTATTGTCAGATAAGGCTGCCAGATAGTCATTATCACCGGAACAGATGGCTTCTTCATAAAAAATCTCAGCAGAAATGCCTCAAGAAAGAATCCTGCATGGATATGCACAGCATCAAACTTGCCCATATTGCTGTTCAGGTACTCGGCGATGATCTTTGCATTTGAAGCGATCCTGAATTTTGAGGAATAAGGATGGTCTTCTGTGTATATCACTTCAACTATCTTTTTGCTGAAGCCAATATCGCTCTTGACTGGGGTGAGAACAGTCACGGCTATGCCTTTCTCAGCCAGTTGATTCGCAAGATGATGGAAGTTCTTGCTTATGGCTTCTGTAAGGTCCTTCTTGAACCGTGTAACGCATAGGCATACTTTCATATTTTTATTCCTTTTCATGTTTTCATGTGTTAGTTTGCTTTTTTATGCTTATCTTTATATCTCTTGTTTTTTGCCCTGTAAACTCAGGCTTTGGCGTAAGCTTAAACAGCAGCTCCTGATAGACTGCCAGCTTAAGAGTTCCGTCGCCGTACCATTCATTATTGGCAGCGCCGACCTGCTGTATGTCAAAGTAATGCACCAATGCCTGCTGGACAAGATTGCCCGGATCAATAGCAAAGCCTTCCCCTGTCGCATATATCTGCCTGCCTTCATCAGTATAATTAAAAAGCTGCGCTATAAAACTGCCGATCTCATCCGGATCTCCTGTTCTTGGGTGTATTATTATCTTCCTGTGGCCGTAATACTGGATGAAGAATCCAAGATCATTGGCCATCACAACTGCATTCTCCGGAGTTTTCTGCGCAACATACATTGAAAATTCTTTTGTTCCGGAATGCTCATGCCTGTAGCTTATCACTGGGTAGATATTGTAAAACATGGCGCCCAACAGAATAAACACAACAACATAGCCGGCTGTTTTATGCTGTTTGGATATGATATAGCATCCTGCTGCCATCAATATCGCCAGAGGGATCAATCCGGGAAGAAGGAACCTTGCATGCACAACAGCAAGGTTTCCAAACAGCAGGAAAAACATGAGAAACCATCCGATCATAACTGCAAGTTCAAACCACATCTTTTTTGCATAGAAATAAAATAACCCAATCAAAACAGCGATCCATCCAAGCCATGTTATTGATGTTGTCACATGGCCGAATGATGTCATTGTATTTTGGGATATCATCCCAAGCCAGCCTCCTCTTGTCTCTGTCTTTGGATTTAATAGTTCAATAAACTGAGACACTCCGCCGAGCTCTACTACTCTGGGTATAAAAAGTCCAATCAGTATAACAGCCATCGGCAGTACAAATATGGCAAGTCTTGAAAGAGTAAATCTGTTTTTCCTTATTATCAGCTTTCTGTTTTCAATTCTTGGGTTTAGGTAAAGCACGCCAAATGGAATTATGTAAAGCACACCATCAGGCCTTATTGCAATATTCAGCCCGAAAAAAAGCCCAGACAGCACAATATAAAGCCATGATTCTTTCAGTGTATCTTTGTCTCCGGCAACCATAAGCAGATAACCTGCAAGCAGCCCAAAGAATACTGACGGGCCGTGTGTTTTCGGATAGACTGTCTCAGATAGGAATATGGGCGTGGCTGAAAAGAACAATGCAGCAGCCATACTGATGAATTTATTCTTTGTGATCTTCTTTGTTATGATATAAATTAATACTACTGCAAGTGATGCTGTGATGAATGTTAAAAGGAAGTATGAAAACTCGGCAGATGCTGCGCCTGTAAGCAGATGGTGGAAAAAATATACAATGAAAAGGACAGCCATTGCGCCAGGAGCTCCGTATCCATAAGAGTATTCAAATCTGCCGTACTGGAGCATTTCCTCAACAGTTTTTGCATCTGCATAGCTGTCAAAATGCCACAGGCCGGCATTCTTGAACATTATCCTTAATGCCAGCGAAAATAGGAAAAGGAAGCATAGTATAAATTTTTCATTTGTTACAATGCTTTTTATTCTGCTAAGATCTATCTCATCATCTTTGCTATCATTAGCTTCTTCTTTGTTTCTTTCAGTATTTTTCTTTTCTTTTATTACCTGATGCTTTTTATGCTCTTCAGTTGCTTCTTCAGCAATTTTGTTTTCTTCATTTGTTTCGTCCATGATAATAACACCTTATTGAATGGTTTATCTTATGCCATGTCATACTCATCTGTTGAAAATCAGGTCTATCTTAAGCAATATCCCATAAAATACAGTTTCAGCCGCAGCCTTCAATCCATTTATCTTTGACACGCCCTCTGTCCTGAGGTAATGCCTGACATCTGCCTGTGTGACTTTCATGCCTTTTGCATATGCCCTTCCCAATAATTCAGTGTCAAAGAACCATTTTGCCTGAGGATATTTGATGGTCATATTTTTAAAGACTTCCTTCCTGAATCCCTTCAGCCCGCAGTTTATATCATCTATCCTTATCCCAAACATGGCCCTGTTGAACAGATTGAAGAAAAATGAGATGAATTTCCTGTAAAACGAATCCTTCCTGTTTATTCTTTTTCCGCAGCAGATATCTGCACCGTCATGCTTTATCTGCTCAATTATATGAGGGATATCTTTCGGGTCCTGCTGGTAGTCTGCGTCAATAAAAACGATTATGCCAGAAGTGCTTTTTTCTATGCCGTGCAGCAAAGTCCTTGTTTTTCCCATGTTCTTTTCATTGGAAAATACCCCGAGATTTTTTATTTTCTTTTTTAAGCTGTTTACAATTTTTAATGTATCATCTTTGCTGCAGTCATTGACCACAATTATATCATAGCCGGCGCATATATTCTGATTATCTCCCTGATTCTCTTTTTTATTGCATTTTTCTTTCATAGCTTTGTCTACATCAACTAAAATTCTTTTTATAGTGCCTTCTTCATTGTAGGCCGGAATGATTATTGCTGTCTTATCCATTTAATTCCCCTGTTGTGCATCTGCCTGTTTTTGAGTATCTGCCTTCTGCGCCTCTGCCTGCTGCACAGCTTGCGTCAGATTCAAAGGCACATCTCTTTTCTGCCTAAGGTCAAATATGAGCCAGTAATTGTTCCTGTTTATGAAATTATAATTGCTCAGCAGATAATCCCTTTCTTCCGGGAAATTATTCAGTTCACTTGGCAGCAGATCTATCATGTATTTTGCCCCTGCGTTTCTCCATCTTTCAATCCTGTCAATCTTCAGTGCGCCTGTGCCGATGCCCCAGCCTTTCCTGTCTGCATTGTAAAGCACTTCAGGATCATCCCCATAAAGCACAGTGATCACCAGATCATCCTTTTTGCTTACCTGCTCAAGATCTTTTGCAGCATAATATACCAACATATTCTGGCTGTACAGCGGAAGAACATTATATACTGATGCAGCAAGCAGAATTAATGGGATAATAAACACAAATGCGCCGATCCTGATTGGCTTATTTAGCCTGTCTTCTGCTGATTTATCCGGCCTGCTTTCTATCCTGAATGTCTTATTTTTTAATTTATCCATAATTATTCCCATGAAAACGCTTCCCACAGGAACAAGAGGCATCTTATAATATGTATGGGGGATTGTCTGCGATGCGATTATGTAAAAGCTTATTATGACAGACAGCAGCCAGAAGTGGAAGAGATAATCTTTTCTGTGCGCCTCTTTTTTAGCTGTTTCTTTTATTTTTTTTTCATCTTCATTTTTCACCGGTATGATAAACAGGCCGATCAGGAATATGATGCTTCCGAATGTCGTGAATAAAGTATATCTTATGTGCTGATAGTTCTGGGTATAAAATAACGGCTGCAGGAACGCTATCTTTTCCCAATTCCCGCCGATAAGATCCTTTATTGTGTCTGTATTTCCAAATGTTATGGATATATTGCTCTGCTGGAAAGGCCCGTAATGCGCAAAGCCGTAATAAAGCAGCGGAGGCATCAGTATCGCACAGGCAAGAATCCATGTTTTTTTATTTGTCAGGAATTTCCAGCCGTATTTTTCATGCATGAGGTAGGCGATCGGCAGACCGATATACAGATTGGGTATTTTTACCATGATTGATAATGCGATGAAAATGCCGCCGATAAACAGGTCTTTGTACAGGTCAGTATCAACCCATCTGCCAATATGATAAAGCCCTGCAACAATAAAGAATATCATCGCCGATTCTTCCTGGAATGCCCTGCCGAAAAATATATTTAATGGAAGTACCGCAAAAAAGAGGACTGAGAATAATGCAGCATCTTTGCTGATCCTTCTTTTCACAAGCCAGTACAGATAAGGGATTGTTCCGATTGAAAATAATATCACAACCAATCTTCCAATCCATGGATGCTCGCCAAAGATAAAATAAAGTGTTGCGGCAAGGAACGGCACCAGCGGAAATACCTCTTCAATATAATGCAGGCCGGGCTTTTCATTCCATGAAAAGACAAAATTTCCGTCTGCATCATCCGCATGGGCAGAAACCAACGGATAAAATATATTATATTTCACTTCATAAAAATTTCTTGCTTCCTCTGCAACCTCTGTCTGCTTCCAGCTGTGATGGTCTGTAAAAGGAGCATTTATATGGTATGCCCTTAGGGCAAATGCAAGCAGCATCACCGCGATTATTATCATCAGTTCTTTTTTTATCTTCATTGCCTGAATCCCCTGTCTGCTAACGCTTCTTAATACATCCGCCCAATATGGTTATATTAATCCTTTCCTGAACCAAAGGTCAAATCTTAGCCTTATCACATCCCTCAAAAAGCTGTAGACTGTCCTGAATATCTTCACTTTTGTGTCAGGATCCTCATCCCACTTCACAGGTATCTCAAATATCTTATAGCCTCTTTTCTCACCCAGCACCAGCATCTCTGTATCAAAAAACCAGTCATTGTCTTTTATCCATGGAATTATTTCCTGCGCCCTTTTCCTTGTGATGCCTTTGAATCCGCATTGGGCATCTGAGAATTTTGTCTGGAGCATCATCTTTACCCACAAGTTATAGCCTCTTGACAATAATTCCCTCTTGAAGCTTCTTATTGTGTCTGATTCCGGCGACAATCTTGATGCATAAACAAGATCATATCCGCTTTCCATCGCATCCACTAATTTTGGCAGCGCGATAAGCTCTGTGGAAAGATCAGCGTCCATATAGCACATCATATCTGCTTTGCTGTTCAGCCATAC
>Ga0208375_1002524_pt1 | contig 17145 bp, 21 predicted proteins | sample RifOxyD1_FD_184038 | JGI IMG/M metagenome (GOLD analysis project Ga0208375, IMG submission 184038) | Soil microbial communities from Rifle, Colorado - Rifle Oxygen_injection D1 (SPAdes) | ecosystem: Environmental > Terrestrial > Deep subsurface > Rock core/Sediment | place: Rifle, Colorado... | reverse complement strand
CTGAGTCAGATATTGATGTCTTTGTCGTCATTGACGATACAGATGTGAAGAAGATGACAAGGGCCGAGCTGAAAGACAAGCTCAGGGCGATAATCATAGGCATGGGGATGGAAGCAGGAGAGATCACAGGCATAAGAAATAAGATAAACATACAGGTCTATATACTGACCGATTTCTGGGATTCAGTGAAAGAGGCGAACCCGGTCATATTCACTTTCCTGAGGGATGGTGTTCCGTTCTATGACAGGGGAATATTCATGCCGTGGAAGCAGCTCCTTAAGATGGGAAAAGTAAAGCCGTCAATGGAAGCGATTGATATGTATATGTCCAGCGGCGAGCAGGTCCTGCAGAGAGTTGGGATGAAGCTCAAGGAGATAGGGATGGAAGACACATTTTATGCGATACTGACTCCGTCACAGGCAGCGCTGATGATGTACGGCGTGCCTCCTCCGACGCCAAAGGAAACTCCTCAGGTCATGAGGGACATTTTTGTGAAGACAGAGAAGCTTCTTGAGGACAAATATGTTGATATCCTTGAAAGAAACATACAGATAAGGAAAGAGCTGGAGCACGGCACAAGAAAAGAGCTGACAGGAAAAGAAGTTGATGAATTGCTGGGCGATGCAGACAAATTTCTGAAGAGGATCAAGCGGCTGTTCACCCAGATAGAATCCATGAAGGAAAAGGAATCCATGGTGCATATATACGAGACAGCGCTGACCATAGTAAGAGACGCATTGAAGCTTGAAGGCATAGAAAAAGCAGATGCAAAAGAGATTGAAAAACTGTTTGAGACAGAGCTTGTCCATATGGGAAGGATCCCTGAGAAATATTTGCGTGTGCTCAAGGATATACTGAAAGCCAAGGATGATTATGATGCAGGCAGATTAAACAATGCGCAGATTGACAAGGTAAGGAAGCAGTCCGGAGAATTCATAAAAGCAGTGATTGAATACATGCAGAGGAAGAGAGGAAGAGAATTGGAAAGGGCAAAATTAAGGGTCAAATACGGCGACAAATTCGGCGAAGTGCTGCTCCTGGACAAGATCGCATTCATAATAGAAGACCTTGACAAGGAAGAGAAGACAATATCAAAGGCGATCATCAAAGAGGACGGAAGCTTAGGCCCGGCAGAGAAGACAAATTTTGAGGAGTTTGAGAAATATCTTGCAGGGCTCACAATGCCTCCGAAGGTATTCATCAAGCAGCCTGTTTTTGACGATCTTAAAAAGATCTTCGGAAAAGATGTTGAGGTTCTCGTAAATTATTAGCTTTCTTTTTATTTGCTTTGTATTTTTTACTTTTTATTCTGCATTATTTGCTTTTTCTCCATAATATTTACGACTTTGTCGGCGAAAAATATATAAAACTCAATGTATATTAAACAAGATTATGGAAAAATATGATGGGATATGCAACACAGATGATATACAGCTCCGTAAATTATACAGCTGCATTGATTTTTTGTTTTTAGCTGTGCAGGTGATAATGCTTGTGGTGGTAATGATATGGCTGGTTACAAGGCTCTATTCATAAAAATGGATAATGAAAAAGCAGGAAAAATAATACAGGCATTTGTAATCTTATGGGGATTTGTTGTTATATACCAAGTCATATTAAAAATTATTGAACAACTTAGATAATCAAATAATCAATAAAAGGTTTCTATGTTATCCGAACTGATCATCGCATTAGCCATAGGGATAGGCCTCGGCACAATAACAGGCCTGGTGCCGGGCATCCACATCAATCTAGTCTCACTTGTCCTGCTGAATATCTCTCCTATACTTCTGAATCATGTGAGTGTGATAACTCTGGGCGTATTCATCATCTCAATGGCCGTGACCCATATTCTTCTGGATAATATCCCGTCTGTTTTTTTAGGCGCCCCGGATTCAGGCAATGCGCTTCTGATACTCCCCGGCCATAAGCTTCTTCTGGAAGGCAGGGGATTTGAAGCTGTAAAACTGACGGTGATAGGAAATTTATTCTGCCTTATCCTTTCAATATTATTGATTCCTCTGTTTATTCCGATAATAAAAATTCTTTATGATGCGCTGAAAGATTATATCGGATATATCCTCATCCTATTTATGGTTTTTATGATCTTCAAAGAGAAGCATAGATGGAAATGGAATTTAGCGGTATTCATGATTTCCGGAGTGCTTGGGCTGTGCGTCTTTAACCTGAATCTGAAGGATCCGCTGTTCCCGATGCTTTCCGGCCTGTTCGGGACAAGCATGCTCTGCGTCAGCCTGCTGGATAAAGTCAATATCCCAGAGCAGACAGCGGAAGATACAATAAATATCGGAAGGAAAAAAACATTAAAGGCGTTCTTTGCCGGAACATTTGCAGGCAGCCTGACAAGCTTTTTTCCAGGGCTGGGGCCTTCTGAAGGAGCTGTTATCGCAAGCCAGATGACAGGGGATATCGGGGACTACGGCTATATAATCCTTGTCGGCGGGATCAATATAGTGAATTTTATGCTTTCTCTAGTGTCTTTGTTTGTTCTGGAAAAAGCAAGAAACGGCGCAGTGCTTGTTGTGGCTGAACTGATGAAAATAAATGTTTATGGCCTGCTGATATTTGTTTCAGCTGCGCTGATTGCCGGAGGGGTATCCGCTTTTCTTGCATTGAAGATCACAAAACTGTTCGCAAAGCTTATAGTGAAGGCGAATTATTTTGCGATGGTGATGTCTGTCATCATCTTCATCACCATCCTTGTGTTTTATTTTTCCGGATGGAAAGGGCTTATTGTGCTGGCTGTGTCCACATTTGTCGGGATCATACCCTCAGAAGTCGGCGTTGCGAGAAACCATCAGATGGGGTGTTTAATACTGCCGGTTATACTTTATTTTGTAGTGTGATACTCTATCATTTATTGCAGGTCTTTATGATATAAATCCATAAAAATTATCTTATTTTCTTCTTTTATATAACAATAAGAAAGCCTAAATGGGGAGATATAAATTTCTCTCGTATTTTTTCTTGCATACATCATTGGCTTGCCAATTTCCGGATTTTCAACAATTTTAACAATTTGTTTTTGGATTTTTTCCCTGAAAACAGGATCTTTTACTTTTTTAACAAATTTTACAAAAGAATCTGTTTTTTCAACTATTCCAACTACCATTTTTCCAGCTCTTTTAGGAAGTCCTTAGCTGAACTGGATGTAAACTCGCCTTTATCATATCTTTTCCATGCTTCTTCTGTTCTTTTTGCAAACATAAGATCATCTTTTAGGCTTTTATCCAATTCGCTGGCTTTTTTCATTATCAGCTGATTATCATTTTGTATAATTATCATCTTTTCCCCTATTCCAATGTTTATCCTCATCTCGGCAGGTATCACCACCTGTCCTTTTGAGCTCATTTTTGTTATTGCTATATTCATACTGTCTCACCATGTAAGATTAATCTTACCTCATATATAAATCTTTGTTTTTTATTGAAAATTATTTGAGCCTGCCTATTTTCCCTGCTCCCTCGCAAAGCAGGGGAAATAGGCAGAACACAAATAACTATTAAACATTTAACCTATATTTTCACCAGAAAACTATATAAATAACCCCTTAGAAACTAGCCTTATGGAAGCAGTAATCGTCAATTACAGGGGAAGCGTGCATACACAGAGAGACAATTATATGGTTGTCCAAGTTACTGGCGTAGACACAAAAGCAAAGGCAGAAGGCCTTGTCGGAAAGCATGTAATCTGGGAATCCCCTGCAAAGAAGCAGATCAAAGGCCTTATAAAAGCACCGCACGGATGCAAAGGCGCAGTCAGGGTTCTTTTTGAGAAAGGCATGCCGGGCCAGTCAGTCGGCGCAAAAGTCAAGGTTGAATAAATCTATATAATCAATTCTGGTAATCAATCAAGTGATAATTGTAATACTCTTTAGGGGTATGAAATTCGGTAAATTCAATTTTATTCATTTCCAATGAACAATACTGTTCATTGCTGATAAAAACTAATCCATATCAAAAAGCAGGACTCGAATAATGAAAAATTAAAAACAATTTTTATGGCAGAGGAATTCCTATATATCCTTTGGCTGCAAGATAAATAAGCACTGCGCCGATTATGAATCCAAGCACAATTCCCTTGAAGAAATCGCCAAAATCAGTTATGTATGCTTTCTTGTTGAATAATTTCATCATATCACCTTTTTGAGATTTATATTTTGTTTATCGTGTTTATTGAACTTGCCATATATAAATATTGCTAAAATAAAAACATTTATATATAAATCTGCCAAATAAAGGCTATTATGGGGTGTATTGCTAAAAATATTGCTAAAAAAATAGCGGTGAGTGCAGTTTTCTTGTTGTTTTTCATGACTTTTTTATCTTTTTCCGCGCAGGAAGTGCGTGCGGATACAGGCAGTACGGGAACCAGCATTTTTAACGCTCTGCATACTGTTTTTGGATTTCTTGATGTTGTCAGCCTTGATAAAATAGGCGTAACTAATGATCCATCAACTTTTGCTGCAAAAGCCATCATTGGCATACTAATATTTTCCCTGCTTTTTTTTGCATCAAAAAGCATCTTTGGCGAGCATAAAAATATCGGAATTGTTGTATCTTTGGCAATTACGCTTATGGTGCTAATCGCAGTGCCAAGCAATGTGCTGAAAAGCCTGATAGAAACCTATTCAGTTGTTGCTTTGGCCATCTTATATCTTGTTCCTATTGCTGCTGTAGCCTATCTGCAGCACATCGTGAAACAGAAAGTTCCGGGAAGAGCCGGGCATCTTGCTGTGTTCTTCTTGTATCTTCTCCTTCTTTATTTATTGAGCCAGTTCAAGGGAGGAATATTGACAGAATTTGTGGATAAAGGAGCATCTTATGCTGAAAATATTGCCAGCTTTACAGATGTGCTTCTCGGCATTATTTTAATCATGATTGCAATAGAGTTAGTTAAGTTTGCAAAAGGCGACAGCGGAATCTCATCTCTGTCATTACCCAGCTTTGGAGGTGGCGGCTTCGGCAGCAGCAGCGGAGCAGGCAGCGGAGCTGCTGGGCAGCTGCAAAAGCTGGAAAAAAAGGCTGCTAAAGAAGCAGAAAAATCCCTGCAGAATGAATCAGCAGAAAAGCGCATGGTCAGGGGGCTTGAAGAATTAGAACAGGACCAGATAAGATTAGGGGGGGAAATCCAGAACAAAACAGGGGCTGAGCTGCATGATATTGAATCAATCCACACATTGATATCCAATTTAGCAGCAACACTTACTTATGTCAGGCAGAATCAAAAAACAATAACTGCGGAAAACAGGCAGGCTTTCATGGCCAAAGTTAATGAGAGGATAGGAGGCATGCTTGCCCAGCTAAACCAGTATTTTACAGATCTTGGCAATTCAGAAAAAACCATCCGTGCTGTTTATGTGGCAAATTTTAATTCATTGGAAGCAAAGAAAAAAAGCCTTTTTGCAGAATTAATAAAAAGAAAGGATAAAACAGAGGCTGATTTAAAGAATATGACAGCAAAAAAATCACTGAGCGCGCTGACTGATAGGGCAAAGAGAGAGATCAATGATGCAATAGGCCTGCATAATGTGCTTGAACAGGAGATGAACGAATTAAAAACTGTCTTAGAGAGAGAATTAAACACGGAAAATCAGGTCAACAGTGCAGTGCGATCGGCATATCTGCTGCAGATGAGGCTGCAGAGAGGGCTTCAGGAACTCATTGCTTCATTGAAAGCCGGCAATATTGATGCAGCAGATGCCAATATCAATGGAATAGATGGCATTTTAAAAAATTACAGGCAGATAGTTGAATTTAATCAGCGCGCAGAAAAGATCCTGGTGGAATCTGATGCCAAAGAGATAGAGCTGGAAAAGCAGATGGAAATTTTAGAGAAAAAACTTGCAGACCTTAGTTCCGGAATAAGAAATGAAGAGAGCGCAGCAGCGCATGCTGCCCAGCCTTAATCCAAACCGTCAAAACACAGCAACATTTATAAATAAAAAACCACAGAACAGCATAAAACAGCCAAAAAAGAGGAAAAATGAAAAATAAGCTGGAATATCTTTGGGTTAGCATGTTTCTTCTTATAGTTCCGTCTGTTTTTGCAGCGGCGGATTTGGGATCATCAATAATAAGTGTCGCAAATCTGCTCTTTGGCTCTGTGTTTGTTGAAGGCTTTTTGGGAGGAGCTTCATTTGCGATCTTTGGGAGATTCCTTGTATGGCTCATAGTTTTTGCGCTTGTGTATTATGCAGCGCACGGAAGATTTGGAAAGAACATCTCAATTGTCCTGTCAACTGCAATAGCCTTGATGGCAGTCATACCTTTGAAGACAGAGCTGCTTATGTCGTTATTCAAGACATACGGCGTTGTGGCTATGGGCATATTGTTTTTTGTTCCGATCGCAGGATTATTTTACATAACCTACAGCCTTTTTCCCGACAACAACAGGCTTTCATTTGCTATGAGGGCTGTTTCATTCTATATCCTTGCTGCGCTGATACACAATATTGTCCCTACATTTGCGGCAGGCATGGAAAACCTGAATTTCACATCTGTGCAGAACACAGCAGAAACAGCAGTGGGAATATGCATGCTGCTGGCAGTTTGGAATATAATAAAGGCAATTGCATTCAGCCCTGAAGGCGCAGCTGCAGCAGCAGGGCATACGGGGCTTGGGGATTTATTGAACAGGCTTACCCACCCGACATCAGCCACTACCCCAGCAGGAACTCCTGTTACAGGGCCTGGCACAGCACCATTAAGGCCCGGCCAGCCGGGATATCCGATGCATCTTTTAGCCCCAATCGCAGAGATGAGCCGTTTTTTAGCGGATTATCAGGCTCTTTCAGCGCAGCTGCTGCGATTATCAAGAAAAATATGCAATGATAATTACAGCCATATCAATATGGGTGTTCACTATGATCCCACACATGACCTTGAGCAGTACAGATTGATAGGAACACAGATGGGCCAATATTCGCATTATATCCATCAGAGAATTGATGCAGTGCAGAATGATCCTCAGTATAATCTGCTTGGGCCAAATGTAATAAACTCTTTTGAAAATGATATTGTCCAATGGGTTCATGTTTTTACAGCAGCAGTGGCAAATGCAAGAGAATTTGTAAGAAGATACACGGCAAATCAAAGATGGTAACTGAAAAACGGTAATTTAAAATGGCAGACCAACACCAGCAGGAACAGGCAAAACGGATTGCGGATATAAAGAAAGATAGGATGAGATTGCTTAAGCACGAGATTTTTGATGCATTTATAGTGGCTGCCAGAGAACTGGAGAGGATACTCCACAATGCAGAAACAAACGGAGTAAACAAGCATTTTTTTGTCGCAGAAATCGCAAAGCTTGGCGAGATAGGGCAGGCCACTGCGCAGATAGAGCATGACTTAAAGGAATATTTTGAGAAAGGAGAGCCGGCGCAGGGAGCACAGGCTCAGCAGACAGCTGCGCAGGGGCAGCCGCAGCGTGCTGGAATGAGTGATGCAGAAAAAGAGAATTATAAGAAATTCTTAGAAGGCTCAGCAGCTGTTTATATAAGGGCAGAGAGATGGGCCGCAAGGATACAGAAGGTTATTTTTGCAGAGAAGAAGCTGCTTGAGCATGAAAAAGCCAACATTGAGATTCAGCTTAGCAGGATTGAGCTTCTGGAGAAGCTGATCAACAACGAAGAAAAAGGCATCGCTGACAGGTTTGAAAAAGGGATAATCCCAATATCAGCTGAAATGGGGAAAATTATGAAAGCTTTAACTGCATATTTAGGCGCTTTAAAAAAGAAGGCGGGGGAATTATCAGAAAGCGACCAGAGAGCAATGGCGGATATAGAGAATCTGGCTGTGCAGGCAAATAACAAAGAATTTGCAGAGATGGCGCGCGCTATCAGGCAGAGAGTCACAGAAAGGCTTGTCCAGGAAGTAAAGAAAAAAATAGGCATAGATTATCCTGCAATTTTTAAGGCATATGGCATGTGGGTCAGCAAAAAAAATTCAAAAATTGAAGAAGCAAAGAGAATCAGGGATTTATCTGAATTAAAAGATTCTTTGCGCGGCTTTATCGGTGAAAGCAAAGCAATATTTGAAAATTCCATCTTAGGCAGGATCAGCCAGCTGATTGAAGAAGCAGATAAGGAAATGAAGCAGGGAGACAGAGAGCGCAATGCAATAGCTGGAATGTTAAATGTGCTGAAGCAGCAGATAACTATGCTGCAGCAGCATAATCCCCCCCGCCAGTAAAATATATAAACTTAGATATGGTACCAACTACACAACTGATGAACCGCAATGCAGCTTAACCTGACTAAAAAACCAAAAGGAGTAACCATCATTGAAGGCTTTCCCGGTTTCGGGCTAATCGGAACCATAACAACTGAATTCCTGATTGACCAGTTAAAGGCAGAATTGATAGGCACTATCAAATTTGAAGACATCCCGACAATGGTTGCCATCCATGAAGGCAAAGTTGTAAATCCAATAGGCGTATTCTACGATAAAAAAACCAATATTATAATCATCCATGTGATAACCAGCATTGCAAACATAGAATGGAAGCTTGCAGATGCGATAATGCAGATCGCAGACCAGCTTCAGGCAAAGGAGATAATAGGCCTTGAGGGTGTTGCTGCGCCTGAAGAAACCGAAGAATCAAAATGCTTTTATTTCTCAAACAGAGAGCAGATAAGAGGCAAATTCACAAGCATAAAAATAGATCAATTAAAGGAAGGCATTATTGTGGGTGTTACAGGCGCAATGATATTATCCGACCATGTGCCGATATCCTGCGTATTTGCAGAGACCCATTCAGGCCTGCCTGACAGCAAGGCAGCAGCTGCAATAATACAGGTTCTTGACAAGTATCTCGGGCTGAACCTTGATCCAAAGCCTTTATTGGAGCAGGCCAAGAAATTTGAGGAAAAGATACAGGGCATTGTTGAGCAGGGCAAAGAAGCCAAGGATATGCAGATGAAGAAGAAACTGAGCTATGTTGGATAGATTATTGCTTATTTTTTATTTTATCTTCTACAACTTTTATAAGATTTTCTATTACTTTTTTAATATCCTCTTCATTATTCAAAAGAAAATCAGCGCTTATATTTCTTCCGTAATATAAGCTCCCTATCCTGAATTTACGCAGCGTATCTATCAACTTTATCTCTTTTTCATCAAGATTGCTGTAATTCTCAGAAAAATATTCTATCACTTTCATATGGCTTAAAGTTTTATAGCCATCCATATACATCATTGCTGTTAACAGCTCTTTTATAACTTCATAATATTCCTCTATTATTTTATAGTATTTGTCTTTTGGGATAAATGCCATAATTTCAAGCCTATCTTTTGCCCTCTGGAACAGGTCTTCTGCCCTTTCAATATCCTTGCTTATCCTGAAAATAGTCTCATCTATCATTAAAATCCACCATACAATATGGTTCCATTCTGAATTTTTTTTAATAATTTATCTTCAATTTTATTTAAATCATCGGTTATAAATAAATGTATCTTTCTTTTCAATCTGTCTTCAAATTTTTTTAAATCCACTTCTTTTTTTGATTTGCTGAGGATAAATATATCAATATCGCTTTTTTCAATATCTTCTCCTCGGCAATAGGACCCATATACAGACATGACCTGCGGAAAATAGGCTTCAGCCAAGAATACAGATAACTCCCTCAGGATGTATAAGTTATAGATTTTCTTATAAAAAATGAAATTTTCATTCTCTCTGTCTGCAGTAAATCCATCAAAAGGCCTTGATTTTTTGATTTTTATAAGATTTTGGCTTAGAAGATCCTTTATATTGTTTCTGACAGAAGTCGGCGCCAGATCTATTCTTTTGCCTATCTCCTTGATAAAATGGATTGTATTCGGCTCTACAAAAAACACTTCAAGCACATTTAAATAGCTACATTTTTGTATCATAAGGTATAAAAAAATACCCTTTGGTATTTAAATGTTTCTATCTATTTTTAAATGAATCTTAAAAACCCCTTATTCTGCCATTTTAAGCCCTATAAACCCATTCCCACCTAAAACGAAAGGTTTATATACAAGTATCTTCACTACTTAGTGATAACATACTAAATAATGGCAATATGATCAAATAACCAATAAATGCAATAGATACTTTATTAAAATCAGGCAAAAAAACAAAAGAGGAAAACAAAATGGCAGGCACGCAAACAGCACAGGATGGAACAGCGCGGAATAAAAATCCAGCTTTAGTTTTTAATGCGCCTAATGGGCAGATTCATCTTGAGGTAGGAGAAAATGTTTATGATAATTTAACTGCATATCAGGCTATGTGCATGCAAGGCTGTATATTCGCATTGCAGACATTAAAGAACTTAAATGATATGCCAGCATCAGCTGCCAATGCACAACCAATAGGCAGTTTAGACCAACTGGCAGATTCCGCAATAGGGCCGCAGGTTCCCGCTTCTATGGTCAATTCTCCAGCAGCACCTATTTCAGTGTATAATCCAAGCCGTCCGGATCCTTTTGGCCTGCAGCTTTTCCCTCAGATGCCCCAGCCAACCAGGGAAAAAATACTGAGCGATGCATATTATGAAGGAGCGCTTTTGGGCGTAAGAGGCGATTTGAAAAGAGCAGTGGAACAGACTGAAATTTTTGCGGATGAATTAGAAAAGATGGATGCGCATTACAAAGGGGCTATACAAACTGTTTTTAATGATTTAAGCAAGACGGAACGCGATTTAAGCGAGATGGAACGCCAGAGAAACAATGCAATAGAACTGTTAAATGGATACAACATGGAAGAGGCTATTGCCGGGTTACAGGATAAACTAACTAAAGCGCTGGATACAATTTCGCAGTTGGAGCAGGATAAATTTCATTATGTGAACCTAAGTAATAAAGGTGGGGGAGGCTTTACAATACCTATGGGTGAAGTAGGATCAAAAGAGCCATTTTATGTAATGTTGGAATTGCAGAATGAAAAATTAAGAGAAGAACTGCAGAAATATGAACAGGCAGAAAAAGAATTAAAAGAAGCATCAAATCCTGCTTCAGGAAAATTAGAAGCGATAGTTGATGGAACAACTGCTGCGCTTGATGAAATAAACAGCCTTTTAGAACATTCACGGGATGCGCAATATCATCCAGAGCAGACTAATCATGATGCAGAATCTCAGCAAGATGCAAAATTAGATAAGCCACGGTCTGGTGATTATTTACCCCTTGATGCAGCTGAGTTATCTCAAGCAGTTGAATTAGATATGCAGAATGAGCCAAAAGATTCTCATGCAGGCATACCAACCGGCATAACCAGACCACCTTATAAACGTCCTCTGCCACCAATACTGGATTTACTGGATTTTGAAAAAGGAACTTATGCTGCTTCGCAAGGACCAGCAGATTTAGGCGCAAAAGCTAAACAGCCTTTGGTTGGCCAAAAAGTATCTCTGGAAATTGAAGCAGACTCTTTTGAATTTACACTGCCGCCTTCTTTGCCTGGCTTATCTGAGCCTGGCTTATCCGAAGTAGAAACTGAAGGAATGCCTGCTGTAGAGCAGGAACCATCATATGCTGAACCTCAGGCTGATGCTGAGCCTTATGCTGAAAAATCCATATTCAATATACCCCTATCAGAAGCATACGCACGTGCAGTTTCATATTTAGGAAAAAGATTTGGAAACAAAACTGAAACAAAAGCTCCTGCAAAGAGTGTTGCAGAACGACTGGTAGATTTAGACACAAATTCTCAGCAGCATCCGCCGTTTACACCAACAGCAGGATTCAGTATAGAAGAGCATCCAGACAGGTACAGGATTTATGGCGTGCAGCATAATAACAGTATGCATGCTGTTGACATCACTAGAAATCTTCTGGAAAACGGCGCAAGCCATACGCAGGAAGAATGGGCAACATTAACCCAAAACAAAGACTGGCAGAAAGCAAACGGAATCTGGCAGCTTGGCAGTGCGCCGCTGCAGACTGCTGCAATAACCTCATTATACAATAATCAGAATATTGCTGACGCCGTGCAGAAAGATTTAGTGGAAAAAGTAAGAGATATGCTCAAAGAAGATTTCAAAACTTACTGGATGATGACCAGCACAAGAGTATGCTATAAAGCGCGGGGAAAAGACATTGTAGCTCATGATTATAAATATCCGCAGCAAACAGAAATAAAAGAAAATATTGCTGGGCCGAACGGCTTTATCAATGCAAACTGCGGTTTTGACAATGCTCTTAATGCGTTGTGCGGAATAAGCCCAGCCATTGCTGAGCAGGCTTATGAATACATAAGCGGCAGAAAGCCGTATTTGTGGAGAATTAACAGCAAATCAGCTCAGGATATTGAGCGGGCTTTGATGCTGGATGCCGACAGCAACAGGTTCGACATCGATGCCGGCGACGGCGTCAGCGACGACGGGCCCGCTCGCGGGTGGTCAGCCTTTTGAAATATATCCTTTTTCTTTTTAGGAATTTCTTAAGCTTAGGGATGTGGCATTGGAAAAAGATGATTTTTATATAGCTGAAAAGAAAATCAACATAATGCGGCTTTTCGGCGAATATCTGTTGTTGGGCGGCCTGCCGGAATATCTAAAAAACAAGGATAAAGAATATATCAGGACAATCTATGAAAATATATTATACAAGGATATTATAGCAAGATATTCCATAAGAAGACAGAGAATGATCAAGGAATTAATAAGCTTGTTGGGCACAAATATTTCCTCGCAATTTACATACAATTCATTAAAGAAAATACTTGGGCTGGGAAATGCCATAACGGTCAAAGAATATATATCATATCTTGGAAATTCTTACTTATTCTTTGAATTGCTGAAATTTTCATATTCACTAAAACGGCAGCTTAATTCACCAAGAAAGATATATTTAGTGGATTCAGCATTTAACCAAACATGCGGAGCAAATTTTTCAGAAAACAAAGGAAAAATAATGGAAAATATGGTATTTATTGAATTGAAGAGAAGAAAAAAAGAGATATTCTATTATGCCAATAAAAACGAATGTGACTTTATAACAAGAGAAGGGACAAAAATAACAGAAGCCATACAGGTATGTTACACCTTAAACAAAGAAAACAGGGAAAGGGAACTGGCAGGCCTGTTGGAAGCAATGAATAAATTTCAGCTTAAAAAAGGAATAATGCTGACTAATGAGCAAGCAGAAGAAATAAGCGTAGGCAGCAAAAAGATAACAGTCCTGCCTGTATTCAGATGGCTGTTAGAATAGCTTTATTCCAAGCCGCGCACATCAAACATATACAACCTGTTGATTGATAGTCTTCTGCCATTTTTTACTTTATCTTTATTCAAAAATAGTAACAAACATTAATAAACTGATTTCTATATAAGCCCTATTTAATTCCTAAAAGGGGTGCATCTTGGAATTTAAAGTGGAAAAGCTGCCTAAGCCTAATGTTGATAAGTATTCTAAAGAGCATTTTGATATATCCTATGAGTTTGCAGAGCGCGCCTACAAGGAATTCGGCACGTTTGTGAAAGCGATAGTCCTGTTCGGCAGCGCAGCAAGAAAAGAAAGGCCTGAAGGGGATATTGATATCCTGATAATTATTGATGACCTTGCGATAAGCTTGACACCTGAAGTTGTGCAGACATACAGGATCCTGGTCCAGAAGCTTATATCAAACATTTCGCCGAGGCTCCATATCACCACATTAAAATTAACATCATTTTGGGAATATGTAAAATCAGGCGATCCTGTCGCCGTGAACATACTGAGAGACGGCGTTGCCCTGATTGACACAGGGATGTTTGATCCGCTGCAGATATTATTGAGGCAGGGAAGGATAAGGCCTTCTTCAGAGGCAGTATGGTCTTATTTTACAAGGGCTCCTGCAACACTGGAGAATTCAAAATGGCATATCCTGCAGGCGGCGATTGACCTGTACTGGGCTGTGATAGATGCGGCGCATGCAGCGCTGATGAGAGTAAATGAGGTTCCGCCTTCTCCAAACCATGTTGCTGATCTGCTGGAAGAAAGATTTGTAAAAGTAAGAAAGCTCCATCCTAAATATGTCGCAACAATGAGGAAATTCTACGCTTTGATGAAAAAAATAACCCACAGGGAGATGCAGTACATGCCCGGCAGCCAGTATGATATTCTCAGGAAAGAGGCAGAAGAATTTGTCAATGAGATGAAGAAGCTTGTTGAGATGAAAGGGCCGAGATTGTAAATATTCCAAAACTTTTAATCTATTTTCTATAAAATAAAAAAAGTGGCCAAAATCTTTTTATATTAGTTCTGCTAAATAAATGAAATGATGAAACGAAAAGGAAAATTGGATGCTATTTCAATTGCAGCATTATTGCTTATTGTTGCATTGATATTATGGTTTTTAAAAATGCTCTTCATAAAAAGGTAAAGCTATGAAAACATGGCAAAAAGTTTTATTTTGGCTGCTGTTTATTTTTATGATTTACTTATCTATAGAACTATTAAGAAAAGTATTTGGAGGCAGCTTAGGATTTGAAGAATTGGTTGTCGGGCTTTTAATTGCAAATTTAGGATATTCTTTTTATATCAACAATCAGATTTCTGAACATTTAGGATGGCATAAAGGCATGAAAGATAAAAAGCGCTGAAATCATGGCAACTCTCTGCAAGATACAGAAGATGGATCTCACAGCCAGAGATGAAAGAGGCGCAACATACAGCTTTGCAACAAAGCCTTCTTCAGATTATCTTCTCATAAACAGGAACAAAGGCTCAACAAGCGGATGCCATTACCATCTTGGAAAATGGAAAGTCAAGAATCCGGAAACAATCCTGCTGATAAGCGGAAAAATAAAGCTTTACATGAGGCATATGGAAACAGATGAAGAGGAAACCATGGATATTGAAGCTCCGGCAAAGATTGAGATGCCTCCGATGGTCTATCACGAAGTGCATGCGCTGACAGATATCATCATGATAGAGCCGGCGGATGAAAAGCTGACGCCGGAGAAATATAACGAAGATACAAGATGGCCCGGCAGGAAATGAGCCTATCAATCTTACTGTTTAGCCATTATCCCAAGAATATCTGATTTTGTGACAACACCGATCAATCTTCCTTTTGAAGAGACCAATACCATGGGAAAATGCCTTAACAGGTTTGAAGCGACGCTGACGGGCGTATCCTTCGCCACAATAGGCGGCGCATCATCCATTATGTCCTCTATCTGAGAGATATTTTTTTTGCTCATGATGCTGTCAAGGATCACTGTTTCCGACACAGTTCCGAGGACATATCCCCTGCTGATCACAGGAAGCTGGGAGATCTTGTATCTTTTCATCTCTTCTATCGCTTTTTTGGCGGAGTCTTTCGGAGACAGTGAAATTATCCTATTGTTCATTATGCTTTCTACTTTTATCTCCTTGTCTTTCTGCAGCCTGTCAAGGGCAGAGAATATCTTTTTTGCATTTGTAAACGATGGGTCTATCCTTCCGGATTCTATCTTTGCGACCAATGACTGGGAAACATCAGATAATTCCGCCAGTTCATGCTGGGACAATCCAACCCTGTTCCTTATGTGCTTTATTTCGCTCAGTTCATGCTGCGCCATCGTAATCACAGAATAAGAATAATTTTAGGTAGTTTATATTCTTTTTGGAATTATGGGCAGATCACTTATCCAAAACCGCCTTCAGCGCGGCAACCGCAGCCTCAATCTGTTTCCTGTTCGGCTTCCTTGTTGTTAGCCTCTGGATGACCATCCCGGGGAATACAGCGATCCTGAGAAATAGATTCTCCCTGTACCTGCCTGCCAATCTTAAGATCTCATATGATATCCCTGCAATGACAGGCAGCAGCAGAAGCCTCAGGGCAAACTTCAGCGCAAAGGAATACCCCTGTGGGATAAATGTGTAGATGAATATGCTCACAAACAGCACAATGATCAGGAAGCTTGTTCCGCATCTGGGATGCAGGGTCGTGAACTGCCTTATATTTTCAAAAGTCAGTTTTTTCTTTGCCTCATAGCAGTTGACAGCCGCATGCTCTGCGCCGTGATACGCAAATAATATCCTTATGTCCTTCATCAGAGATATCGCGAGGATATAAAGCACAAACAGGATGATCTTTATTGAGCCGTCTATAAAATTGAATATTAGGTAATGGCCCCTGACAAAATCAATCTTGTCGTAAAAAAACTGCGCAATGAGCAGCGGCAGGAATTTGAAAAGCAGCACAGCGAAAAACAGCGCGAGCGCAAGGCTCAGCACCATCTGGAATATGCTTGTCTCTTCTTCATCCTCTTCAAGAGCAACATTTGCCGAATAATTGAGCGCTTTGATGCCGACAACGAGCATCTCTATAAGATTGGCTGTTCCCCTCAAAAAAGGCCATTTTAAGAATCCAAGATATCTTCTGCCGGAAACAGGCCTTAGTCTCTGCTTCTTGACGCAGATCTTCCTGTCGGGCCTCCTGACAGCGATGGCAATGCTGTTTTGGGATCTCATCATCACCCCTTCAATCACTGCCTGCCCCCCTGCTGTGATGAGCTTTTCTTTGTTATGTTCTTTTGTTTCTGCCATTACTCTGCCATGCTGCTTTATGCATACAGAATGCATCAAGCCTTTTGTTTCTTTTTTATCTCTATTATCTTCAATTTGAGTATTGCACTTCATTGTTTATATAAATATTTTCTATACCCAAGCCCTGTTTCAGCAAAGCTTTATAAATAATATCCTTACAATCATATTCCATGAGCAGGAAAAAGGAAGAATTTGAAAGACAGCAGGAGATTGAGGATGAGATAAGAAGAACAAAGCTCCCAAGGCCTCCTGAAGTGTTTGGTGTTGTTGAGCAGAGGCTTGGCGGAAGCAGGATGTCTGTGAGATGCCTTGACGGCAAGAAAAGGATCTGCAGGATTCCCGGCAGGCTGAAAAGAAAATTATGGGTGAGAGAAGGAGATATCCTTATAATAGAGCCGTGGGAATATGACAAGGATAAAGGGGATATAGTCTTCAAATACAGGCCTTCACAGGTTGACTGGCTGAAAAGAGACGGCAGGCTGAGAGGGCTGGAAGATCTTGAAGAATTCTAGGCAGCGGCCGCTGGGGCTGGCTGAGCTGATCTGGAAAAGTATTTAAATTTAAAAGTTTGGAATATTTTCGCAGGGTTTTAACGCCGTTGTTTAAGAAATATTCGTGAAAATATGACATTGCGAGT
>Ga0208375_1002523_pt1 | contig 17152 bp, 13 predicted proteins | sample RifOxyD1_FD_184038 | JGI IMG/M metagenome (GOLD analysis project Ga0208375, IMG submission 184038) | Soil microbial communities from Rifle, Colorado - Rifle Oxygen_injection D1 (SPAdes) | ecosystem: Environmental > Terrestrial > Deep subsurface > Rock core/Sediment | place: Rifle, Colorado... | reverse complement strand
TACCAAAAGACCTTTGCCCCTAACAAGGCGAGCCGCTTGACTTTCATTACTTGCTTCTACTTCTCCCGTAACAACTTTTCCACTTTTATCCTTGGCTTTGAATATAAATCTTTTCATTTTATAAAGTCATTATTGTGAACCTCTTATAAGCCTATTTAATTCCTCAGGTCTGACTGACCAGCTCTGGGCTGTTTCTAGACTTATTTTCCCTGTCTTAACAAGTGAAGCCAATGAATGTTCCAAAGTTGACATTCCTACTTCTAAAGAAGTCTGAATAATAGAATCAATCTGGTGAGTCTTACCTTCTCTAATTGCCGTTTTTATGGCTGTTGTTCCAAGCATGACTTCATGTGCAACAACTCGACCACTTGGAATACCTGCAATAAGTCTTTGGGAAAATACGGCTTCCAAAACTGACGAAAGTTGAAGTCTAACTTGAGTCTGTTGATCCTCAGGAAATACATCAACAATTCTGTCAACTGTTTGGGCCGCTGAATTAGTATGAAGTGTTGCGAAAACCAAATGACCCGTTTCAGCAATTGTTATGGCCGAAGCAATAGTTTCAAAATCTCTCATTTCTCCCACCAATACAACATCAGGGTCTTCTCGAAGAACAGACCTTAAAGCTACTTGCCAAGAATGAGTATCACTTCTCATTTCTCTTTGAGAAATTATTGATTTAATTGGTTTAAACAAAAATTCAACAGGATCTTCAATGGTTACAATGTGACATGATCTTGTTTTATTAATCTCATTCAAGACTGCAGCTAAAGTAGTTGATTTACCATGTCCTGTAGGACCGGTTACTAAAATTAAACCCTGTCTTAGATTGGTAAAACTATGTATGATTTTTGGAAGACCTAAATTTTCAATTTCTGGAATTATAAGGGGGATACTTCTAAAAGCTACTGCCAAAGCTCCCTTTTGAGTATAAGCGTTGACTCTAAAACGAGCTTTGTCGGAGAAAGATAGTGAAAAATCAATTTCTTTGTTTACAGAAAGCCTTTCAAACTGTTCACTTGTTAAAACTTGTTTCAAGCCTTCTGATATTATTTCAGAGGTTAATATTCCTGCATTGGCTAATGATTTTAATTCTCCATCAATCCTAACCGTTGGGGGAGAACCAACAATTAAGTGCAAATCAGATGCTTTTAATTCTATTGTTTGTTGTAGCAGATTGTTAACGTCTAACATATTATTTTTAAACAACTCTTTTGGCTATTCCTGAGCCACTCTTAGTATTTCCTCAATTGTTGTTAATCCATCTAAAACTTTTAAATATCCGTCTTGCTTTAATGTCACCATTCCTTCTTCTCGTGCTTTCTTCTCAATAGTGGAAGCAGGAGAGCGCTCTAATATCAGTTTACTTATTCCATCAGTAACTGGCAAGACCTCAAAAATTCCGATTCTTCCGTAATAACCGGAATTTCCACATTCTTGACAACCTTTACCTCTGAAAAGCTTTATTTCTTTACCGTCTGGCCAAAGTGGACCTAAGTTAGCTTTCATATCCTCAAGAATCTTTGGATCGGGGACATAACTTTCTTTACAATCTTCATGAATTTTTCTAGTTACACGTTGGGCCATAATTGCCGTCATAGATGAAGCCAAAAGATAGGGCTCTGCTCCCATATCCAAAAGACGAGGAAGAGCACCTGACGAATCATTGGTGTGAAGTGTACTAAAAACCAAATGTCCAGTTAATGAAGCCTGAACCGCGAGGTCTGCCGTTTCTTGGTCTCTAATTTCTCCAACAAGAATAATGTTTGGGTCTTGTCTTAAGAATGACTTTAACCCAGAAGCAAAAGTTAACCCCACACCGGGATTTATCTGGACCTGATTAACTCCAGCCATCTTATATTCAATAGGATCCTCCAAAGTTACGATGTTAACTCTTGGAGTATTAATACGAGAAATAATTGAATAAAGAGTTGTTGTCTTTCCGGAACCTGTAGGACCGCAGATTAAGATAATTCCATGAGGTCTTAAGATAGAATCCTCTAAATTTTTAATCGCTTTTCCTCGAAGTCCAAGTTCTGGAAGATCTGGAACTCCACCGGTTTTCTTTAAAAGTCTCATGACAATTTTTTCTCCCCATGATGTTGGGAGAGAACTGACACGAAGATCAGTATCTTCATCATTTGCTTTAAAATTAAATCTCCCGTCCTGGGGTATTCTTTTTTCATCAATTTTCATACCACAAAGTATTTTTATTCTTGAAATTAATGAGTCATGAAGCTCTCGGGGAATTGTTAATTTTTCCTGTAAAATACCATCAATCCTGTACCTTACTCTTGTTGATTTCTCTTGTGGCTCGATGTGAATATCGGAAGAACGTGACTTTACTGCAAATTCCAATATGTGACTTACAATTTCTGAAATTTTTTCTTCTCTGATAAAACCAATCTTATAATTTACTTTTGGAGCTTCTTTTCTATCAGGCGCCACGTCTTTTAGTGCTTCTGTTACCTCCTGAGAAAGTGAGGTCGCATACCTTGTAGTAATGGTGTCCATTATCTTTTCTTCCTCTGAAGCCACAGGTTTAACCCTTAGGTTTGTCTTTCTTTCTACAAACTCAATGGCAGAGAGGTCCATTGGATCAGACATGGCAAGAGTTAATGTTTTGGACTGTTTATCGGCAGAGATGGGGAAAACCTTAAATTTCTCCGCCACTTCTTGTGGCAGAATTGACATGGCTTCAGGAGAACTGGGAGCACTTGCGACATCTAAAAATGGAATATTGTAAAGTGTTGCCTTAGCCTTAACGATATCTTCATTAGTTGCCAAGTTTTGTTTTCTAATAATATCTTCCTGTCTTGTTCCATACTGAACCTCAGCCATCTTTACTTGTTCAGCACGATCTTTAGGAAGAACTCCCATGGAGAATAAGATATCAGCTAGGTTATTTCCGACAGGCGCTACTTTGGCAGTATTAGGCATTAATTCATGATATCATAAACAAATAAGATTATGCATAGCTTTTTGATTGTTAGTGGAAATGAAGAAATAAAAAGGGCAAGAATTGATAGCGTAGTAAAGAGGGAGAAAGCAACAAGACAGATACCATTTATATTGCAAAAGATTGAAGATGCTAGAGTTTTAAAAAAAATAGTTAAATTCTCGTTTAGTGAAAAATGTGCGATTATCTTAGAAAATATAGATACAGCCTCACATGAAACCTTAAACGCTCTTTTAAAAAACCTTGAGGAACCAAACACAAATATTATCTATATTTTAACTGCGACAAACATTAAAAATGTTATTCCTACTATTGTATCAAGGTGTGAAATTATCAAAGTACAAGAAACAAATAATAGAGTAGAAGATAAAAATATAAAACAATTTCTAAATAGTAGTATTAATGATAAGTTTGAAATAATTAGTAAAATTAAAGAAAGAACCGATGCAATAACTTTCGTTGAAAACCTAATTTATTATGAAAAGGGAAACAAAAATTACACTAATCTTGAAAGCTATTTAAATACTTTGAAAAACTTGAAATTAAACGGCAACGTCTCGTTGCAGTTAACGAACTTACTTGTTAAAATGAACAGCCATGGCTAAAACCAACGATTACAACGCAGATCAAATTCAAGTATTGGAAGGATTAGAACCTGTCCGAAAAAGACCTGGAATGTATATTGGTTCTACTGATACTCGCGGTCTTCATGAATGCTTAAGAGAAATTGTAGATAACTCAGTTGATGAAAGTTTTGCGGGAACAGCTTCTAAGGTAAATGTGGTGATTAATGCAGACGGTTCGGCAACAATTCGAGACAACGGTAGAGGAATCCCAACTGACTTACATAAAAGTGGTGTTTCGGCACTTGAGCTTACCATGACCAAACTTCATGCGGGAGGTAAGTTTGGAGGGGGAGCATACAAAGTTTCAGGTGGACTTCATGGAGTAGGAGCATCAGTTGTTAATGCACTTTCAAGTTATTTTAGGGTTGTGGTTTTGAGAGATAAGAAAGCTTTCTATCAAGAATATAAAAGGGGAGTTCCTGTTAAAAAAGTATCAGAAGCCAGTGCTAAACAGCTTGATGAATGGGGTATAAATTTACAGACAAACGGAGAAACTGGAACAATTACAACTTTTATTCCTGACAAGGAAATCTTTAATGACTTGGCCTTTGAAAAACAAAAGATAAAACAATTATTGCGAGATAGGGCGTACTTGGTTGCCAAACTTGCATTTAATTTTAAGGACGAAAGAGATGGAGACGAAACAAGTTATTATTTTGAGGGTGGTATAAAATCCTTGGTTGCCCATTCAAATAGAGGGAAAAATATATTAAGTGATGTTATCTATGTGGAAAATAAGGATGAAAACAATCATTGTGAAGTAGCCATTCAATACACCGACGCTTTTAATGAAAACGTCAAAGGTTTTGTAAACGGAATACATACAACTGACGGAGGAACACATGTAACTGGTTTTAGAACCGCACTGACAAGATCAATTACAGAGTACGTCAAAAAAATTGGCAATGGTAAGGATGAAATAATCTTAACAGGAGATGACTTAAAAGAGGGTTTATCGGCTGTAGTCTATGTCAAGATGCCATCAGAAACACTTCAGTTTGAAAGTCAGACAAAAGCAAAACTTAATAACCCTGAAATTCAAGGATTTGTAGCAACAACTGTTAAAGAAGGTCTAGACACCTACTTTGAAGAACACCCTCAAGAAGCAAGAAGAATAATTGAAAAAGTAACACTTGCTGCTAAAGCAAGACTTGCGGCTCGTGCTGCTAAAGATGCAGTCCTCCGAAAAGGTGCACTTGATGGAGCATCTCTTCCGGGAAAACTTGCAGATTGCCAAAGTAAAGATGCTTCTATTTCTGAGCTATACATAGTAGAGGGAGATTCTGCAGGTGGGTCGGCAAAGCAAGGAAGAGACCGAAAATTCCAAGCAATTTTACCGTTAGGCGGAAAGATTCTTAATACTGAAAGGGCGCACTTGGATAAAATTGTAAAGTTTGAAGAGATTAAAGATTTAATAATTGCACTTGGAGCAGGAATTGGGGAAAGTTTAAACTATGAAAAGACAAGATACCACAGAGTGATAATAATGACAGATGCTGATGTTGACGGAGAACACATCAAAACTCTTCTTTTAACTTTCTTCTATCGTCACATGCCAGAAATTATCAATAAAGGATATCTTTATATTGCCTTACCTCCACTTTACAGGATTACAGTTGGTAAAGAATCTATCTATGCATACAACGACGGAGAAAAAGATGAACTTATGAAAACTTTTGCTAAAGATAAAAAATATACAATTTCTCGTTATAAAGGACTTGGAGAAATGAATCCACAACAACTTTGGGACACCACAATGGATCCAAAATCCAGAACTTTAAAACAAGTCACGGTTGATAATGCAGAAGAAGCAGGAAATATGTTTAGTATGCTTATGGGTGAAGAGGTTCCTCCAAGAAAGAAGTTTATACAAACTCACGCCAAACTAGCAACACTTGATATCTAAACGCTACCTATATGCAGAAGCATTTAAAAAATAATTAGGTATTGGAATTTATTTTAAAATTAGTATAATAATGTCATGAATTATTTGATCTTTTCAATTATCTGCGGTTTTGTTGCTGTTTTTTATTCTGCCTACTTAACTTATAAAATATTAAAACTTCCTAAAGGCACTCCCGACATGATTGCCATAGCTGATGCAATTGCCGAAGGGGCGGGAGCCTATCTTAAAAGACAATATACAGTTGTAGGAATTATAGCCCTAATTATATTTGTAATAATGCTTTTTACTCTCGGAAACTTTGCAGCGATTGCATTCTTAATAGGAGCTCTCTTATCAGCAATTGCCGGTTTTGTTGGAATGAATGTTGCTGTTAGAACCAATGTCAGGTGTGCCAAAGCTGCACAAAAAGGATTAGGTCCGGCATTAACAACGGCTTTTTCTGGCGGATCAGTAACAGGACTGATGGTTGCGGGGCTTGCTCTTTTGGCCGTTACCGGAACTTATTTGCTTCTAACCCAGTATGGTCAAGCGGGAAATCTAACTCCTCTTATTGCCTTGGGTTTTGGAGGTTCTTTAATTTCAGTTTTTGCAAGACTTGGTGGTGGAATTTACACCAAAGGAGCAGATGTTGGAACTGACATGGTAGGAAAAATTGAGGCAGGAATTCCAGAAGATGATCCCAGAAATCCTGGTGTCATTGCAGACTTAGTCGGAGACAATGTTGGAGATGATGCAGGAATGGCAGCTGATCTTTTTGAAACCTACGTAGTTACGGCTGTTGCTGCAATGCTTTTGGGGTCTTCTGTTTTTCAAGGAAATCCAAATGCTTTCTATTTTCCACTAGCAATTGGAGCAATAGCAATTATTGCTTCAATCATCGGAACTTTATTTGTAAAAGTAGGAAAGGATAAAAAGATAATGCCAGCACTTTATAAAGGTTTAGCTGGCGCGTCTGTTGTTTCCATCGTCAGCTTTTGGTTTGTTACCAAGATTTTTATGTCTGGAAACGGAATTTTTCCAATTGTAAATCTTTACCTTTCTACTCTAATAGGAATTGCTGTTACTGTTGGAATGGTTATTATTACCGAATACTTTACGTCAAAAAGTTATGGCCCAGTTAAATATATTTCAGAGGCTTCAACCACAGGACACGGAACAAATATCATAGCAGGACTTGCTATCTCTATGAAATCAACATTTCCCCCAATTATATTAATTTGTCTAGCAATACTAGGATCATACTTTTTAGCAGGCCTTTATGGTATTGCGCTTTCTGCAATGGCTATGTTATCCCTAACTGGAATAGTAGTTGCAATTGATGCCTTCGGTCCGATCACTGACAATGCTGGTGGAATCGCGGAAATGACAAATCAGCCTGAGAAAGTTAGAAATGTAACAGATGCCTTAGATGCTGTTGGAAACACCACTAAAGCTGTTACAAAAGGTTATGCAATAGGTTCTGCTGGTCTTGCAGCACTTGTTCTTTTTGCAAGTTTTGTTGATGAACTAACTAAAGTTGGTGTTGGTGTTAGTTTTTCCCTTTCTGATCCAAGAGTTCTAATTGGTTTATTTGTAGGGGGTTCAATTCCTTACATGTTTGGAGCACTTGCTATGGAGGCTGTTGGAAAAGCTGCAAAATCTATTGTTGAAGAAATAAGAAGACAATTTAGAGAAATTCCAGGAATTATGACAGGAAAATCAAAACCGGAATATGGAAAAGCTGTTGATATTGTTACCAAATCAGCCCTAAAAGAAATGATTGTTCCTGCGGTTTTACCAGTTGTCGCCCCAGTTTTGATAGGTTTCACTTTAGGAGCACAGGCATTAGGAGGATTATTAGTTGGAACTATAGTAACAGGACTTTTTGTTGGTATTTCAATGACTACGGGTGGGGCCGCTTGGGATAACGCTAAAAAATATATCGAAGCTGGTAATTTTGGGGGAAAGGGAAGTGAAGCTCATAAAGCTGCCGTAACAGGGGATACCGTTGGAGATCCTTACAAGGATACTGCTGGACCTGCGATTAATCCAATGATTAAAATCATTAATATTGTAGCCTTACTTATTGCTCCTTTTTTAGTCTAATCTTAGAAAAGTGATGTTTGAGCCTCTTCGGACTTTATCGTTATTGGATAGTCAAAATTAACATCAATTGTTCTAATTGTGTTCCAATAGTCTTTAAAGATTAATTTTTTGTTTTTAAGGCCATAATCATAAATTTCTTTAGTTAATCTGACATCTTCTTCGCAATAATATCGTAATTTCCTCAAAGATTCTTTGTCTCTTTTTTGCCAGTAGACAATAGCATTTTTAGGGTCGTCAGCTTTATGGTCTCCCAACGTCTCTTTTGCAACAGAATTTAAAGAAACTCTTCTACCGTTTGCTTCTTTAATGTGTTCTAAAATATCAAAATGTGGAAATTTGGATAATTCCAAAGGAAGATATGGTTTTAAAGCAGGAACATCAAACCTTTTGGAGTTAAAACCAATTATTCTGTTTGCTTTCTTAAAATATTCCCACGACTCTTTTAAATCATCTTCAAAAAAGGAAAACATTTCTCCCTTTATCTCATTGAATGATTTGTCTAATGTCCTCACATACATTGAGAGAACCGAAACACCAAGAAGAGCTGGATCAAAGCCTTCAATTTCATCAAAAAACTTCTGTGTTTCTAAATCAAAGATTACTTCTTGATACATATATTATAGATACCTAATCATTGTATAACGGAAAACTATCATTTTAGCAAAAATGTTCCTATTGTTAATAGACGCATTTATTTTATATCTTTAGCGGATGGGAAAAGATAAAAATCTTCAAAAAGATACATGCATCATAGATGATTCACTTCATATTTCCGCCGGACCAGCAAAACCAGAAACAACTTTTATAAAAAGGATTCTACCACAATGGGTGGGAAAAGCCTTTCAAGGAATAGTATTAAAAGGCGACAAATACACAATGAGACGTTACATGCCACGAAGACAACCAGAAAGATCAAAGTAATCCAATTGTTAATTTCCCATTCTGATGATAATATGTTTTTTGTAATGAAAAAGAACATCGGTCAGGATTCATTGAAATACCACAAAAAGTATAAAGGTAAAATTGGTACAGAATTAAAATCTCCAATCAATGATAAATCAGAGTTATCTCTAGCTTATACCCCAGGAGTTGCAAGTGTTTCCTTAGAACTTTCTAAAGATCCTAAAAAGGCATCTTTGTTATCTTTGAAATCAAATACAATTGCTGTTCTTTCCGACGGTTCTGCAGTATTAGGCTTAGGAAATATCGGTCCATACGGTGCAATCCCTGTAATGGAGGGGAAGGCTGCACTTTTCAAAAAATTTGGTGGGGTTGATGCTTTTCCAATATGTGTAGATACCCAAGACAATGAAGAGATAATCAAAATTGCTAAAGCAATTGCACCCGTTTTCGGAGGAATTAACTTAGAAGATATTGAAGCTCCCAGATGTTTTGAAATTGAAAGAAGACTAATTTCTGAACTTGATATTCCCGTAATGCATGATGATCAACATGGAACCGCGGTTGTTGTACTTTCTGCTTTAATTAATGCTATAAAAGTTACAAATAAAGATAAATCTGTAAAGATAGTAATAAACGGGGCGGGGGCTGCTGGGACTGCCGTTTGTGATTTGCTTCTAGAATACGGTTTTAAAAATATAGTAGTTTGTGACAGTAAGGGGGCAATCGGTAAAAAAAGAAGCGATTTAAATTCAGAAAAAATAAGACTTACAAGATTAACAAACAAGAATGATGAGGTGGGGGACATTCACAACATTATTAAAAATAAAGACGTCTTTATAGGTGTTTCTAAAGGTAATTTAATCGATAAAAGTGACGTAGCCAACATGAATAAAAAGGCAATTATCTTCGCTATGGCTAACCCAACACCTGAAATAATGCCTGAGAAAGCAACATTGGGAGGAGCAATGGTGGTTGCTACTGGTCGATCTGATTTTGACAATCAAATAAATAATGTTTTGGCTTTTCCAGGAATTTTCAGGGGTGCACTTGATAACAAAGTAAGAAGAATAACAAATAAGATGCTTATTCAGGCCGCTATTAATCTTTCAAAATTAGTTAAAGTTCCAACATCTCAAAAAATAATTCCTACACCTTTTGAAAAAGGAATTGTGAAAGCTGTGGCCAAAGCCATAAAATAAAGCAAAATGGAACTTATTAATTCCTCACTTCAGACTTTGTTAACAATTTTTATTTTGATGAATATATTTTATTTTCTATCACTTAAATTTAAAAGAAAAGATGTAGTTGATATTGCTTGGGGCTTAGGATTTTTAATTGTTTCTTTATTTAATCTTTTTCTATCTCATGATTTTCAACAGACAAAATTCATCCTAGCGTTTTTGATTTTTCTTTGGAGTTTAAGACTTACAATTTATATTTATTTAAGAAATAAAAACAAAAAAGAAGATTTTAGATACAAAAATTTTAAAAATTCATACTTTTCTGTTTTTCTTTTTCAAGGCTTTTTAATGTTTTTGGTTAGCCTTCCCGCAACTCTTTATAATCGTTTTGATGGGGGAGTATCCTTTTATGGATTTGTTGGTCTTTTAATTTGGGTTGTTGGTTTTTATTTTGAAACAGTTGGGGATTTAGAAATGTTTTTTTTCAAGAAAGACCCAGAGAATAAAGGAAAGATATTAAGGAGCGGACTTTGGAAATATACTCGTCACCCTAATTATTTTGGAGAGGTAACAATGTGGTGGGGTATTTGGATATTAACGATAGGATCAACCTACTGGTATCTTGGGTTAATTGGACCCTTGACCATAACATATCTAATTTTAAAAGTTTCAGGTATTCCTTTGTTGGAGAAAAAATATGAGGGAAATAAAGAATTTGAAAAATATAAAAAAGAAACTCCCGGCTTCTTTCCAAAATTTTGGTGAGATAAAACTATCATAACAAATTTTTAGTACTTGCAACCAGTAGATCTTTTTTATTAATTTTGGTTTGTGAAAGACAGGCTACCACCACCTACTCCAAAAGAAGAACTGCGATTGGAAAGAATTCATGCACGTATGCGCAATTTTAAAGAAAATTCAGGTATGTCAGATGGCGAGATGCATAATCATTTTGGATTAATCTCCATACAGAAAACATCAGAGGCTGTTAGACTCCAAACCCAAGAGACACCACCTACACCCACAACACCCACACTAACCATGGATGATTTTAATGGATGGGACCAGGTCGCCAAACAACTATTTCCAAAGGGCAAAAATATGACCGGTTGGTTTAGGGGTTAACGCTTCTTTCCTCTTGCTTCAAGGGTAATTTAGCTATAGAATGACTCTGGGCTTCTTGAGAGCCTATTTTGTTCTAATTATTTAATATGGATATTGGTAAAATTTTAAATGCAGAAATAACTTCAGAACTTTCTAAATCTTATGTAGATTATGCAATGAGCGTCATTGTGGCCCGTGCTCTTCCTGACGTTAAAGACGGCCTAAAACCAGTCCACAGAAGAATTCTTTATGCCATGGCCCAGATGGGACTTAAACACTCCGGAAGTTTCACTAAATCCGCTAAAGTTGTTGGAGAAGTTTTAGGAAAATATCATCCACACGGGGACACTGCCGTCTATGACACCATGGTTCGTTTGGCACAAGATTTTTCAATGAGATATCCACTTGTAAGAGGGCAGGGAAACTTTGGTTCTGTTGATGGCGATTCAGCAGCAGCAATGAGGTATACAGAGGTGAAACTTTCTTCAATTTCTGAGTATTTATTAGCTGATATTGAAAAGGATACTGTTGATTATATTGACAACTTCGATGCCACCTTAAAAGAACCAGTCTTCATGCCAGCTCTTCTTCCAAACCTTTTATTAATGGGGTCTGAAGGTATTGCTGTTGGTATGGCTACCAAGATCCCACCACATAATTTAACCGAGGTCATTGATGCAATTTCCTTGATGATTAAAAATGGAAGGGTTGTAGTAGAAAATCCAGAAAATCACAAGTCTGAAAATGAATTTGTAATTAAAAAAATTAATTTAATTGCCTCAGGGGAAGAAAAGAGTTTTACTCAGGAAGAGGTAGATCCTAAATCTATTTCTTTTGAAACAGACACTACAGTTGACGAAATAACAGAAGTTTTACCAGGTCCAGATTTTCCTACAGGAGGCGCAATTTACGATGCCAATTCCTTAAAAGAAGTGTATGCAACAGGACGAGGAAGAATAGTTGTTAGGGGTATTGCCGAGATATCGGAAAATAAAGCTGGGAAGTCTCAAATTATCATTTCTGAAATTCCATATCAGGTAAATAAAGCTGAAATGGTTGCTAAAATTGCAGAACTTGTAAAAGATAAAAAGTTAATTGGGATTAGTGATTTAAGAGACGAATCAGACAAAGATGGTATGAGAGTAGTGATTGAACTAAAAAGAGATGCCAAACCAAAGTCGGTTCTTAACAACATTTATAAACACACGAGACTTCAAACGACCTTTCCGGCTAACTTTGTGGCTTTGGTTGACGGAACTCCACACACCTTAAACCTTAAGCAAATTTTGACCGAGTACATTAAACATAGGCAAAAAGTAGTTGTCAGAAGGACAATATTTGAACTAACTGAAGCTAAAAGAAGAGCCCATATTTTGGAAGGGTTGAAAATTGCACTTGATAATTTAGACGCTGTTATTAAAACAATTAGAGAAAGTAAGACTCAAGAGGAAGCAAAAGAGAATTTGATGAAAAGATTTAAACTTTCTGAAATACAATCCATTGCAATTCTTGATATGCAGCTTCGGCGCCTTGCCGCACTTGAAAGGGAAAAGATTGAAAAAGAGTATGAAGAAATCAAAAAATTAATTGATGAGTTGATTGCAATATTAAAAGATCCGGGAAAGATTTTGACAATTATTACAAAAGAGCTTTCCGAACTAAAAGAAAAGTTTGGAGACAGTAGAAAAACAAAGATTTATAAAAGTAAGATAGGGGAGTTCTCTGAAGAAGATTTAGTTGCTAAAGAAGATGTATTAGTTACTGTTACAAGAACAGGATACATCAAAAGGGTTTCTAGAAACGCCTATAAGGCCCAAAGAAGGGGTGGTAAGGGTGTTATAGGAATGACAACCAAAGAAGAAGATGAAATTGATCACTTGGTTACTGCCTCAACTCATGATCAAATATTATTCTTTACAAATAAAGGTCGTGTCTTTGGTACAAAAGCCTATGAAATACCAGAAAGTTCTCGTCAGGCAAAGGGCCAAGCATTGGTTAACTTTTTAAATCTTGAGCAGGGTGAAGAAATAAAATCAATTTTACCAACTGATAAAGAATCCGGGGCAAAACATTTAATTCTTGCGACATCTTCAGGGGTAATTAAAAAAACTGAATTGAAACAATTTGATAACTTAAGATCAAGTGGACTTATAGCAATTAAACTTCAAGGAACTGATAGCTTGATATCTGCTCACTTAACATATGGAGATGACAACATAATGCTTTTGACCCAAAAGGGGATGTCTATTAGATTTCCAGAAAAAAATGTCAGACCGATGGGTAGGGCAACAACTGGAGTAACTGGAGTTAAAATGGCTGTAGGAGATTCAGTTATTGGTATGGAGGTCTTCTCTGAGAAATTGGATATTCCATCAGACAAAAGAAAGAAAATTTTTAGAGATATACTAACTCTTTCCATTCATGGATTAGGAAAAAGAACCAGATTTGATCTTTTCCCAATTCAAAAAAGAGCAGGAAAAGGGGTTAAAGCTTGTGTAGTCTCAGCAAAAACAGGGGATTTAGCAACTGCTTGTTTAGTCACTGAAAAATCAGATCAGTTAGTTATAACTTCCAAAAAAGGTCAGGTTATTAAACTTCCTGTCAAAAACATTCCACAATTAGGAAGAGCCACACAAGGAGTTATTATTATGAGATTTGCAGATAAAGGAGATTCGATTGCAGCAGCCACAGTTCTTGAAAAAACAGACGATGAGGAAGAAGAAAATTAGTCCTCTATAGCTCTACCACAAAAGACATTATCGGTTAGTTGAACTCCTTCAATTTTAATTACTGCTTTTTCATCAATGTGAGATCTGCAAATTCCAGAATCTTTATCATAAAATTGACATGGCAATTTTTTATTACACCCTCTTAAAAAAAAGTCCTGTATAACCAGACCCACTAACCTTATCAACTCGGCCTTCTAAATCGCTTTGGTTATAACCAATCTGATCTAATTCCATATTTAAAGGGTATTCTACTTTTTTCCCTTTTTCTTTGCAACTATTTATAAGTATGGTATATTTAAATTATGGAACGTGAGAAAACCGTGAATTTCATAGGGTCAATAATTATATTTTTTGTACTTCTTTTTGTTTATTCTAAATGGGGACCGTCTCTTCCTATTTCTGTTCTTACACAAACCAAAGGTGAGCCATTAATGGTAACTGAAACAGGTAAAGTAGCTGTTGTCCCTGATATTGCCAAAATTACAATTGGGATAGAGGAACAAGGTACCACTCTAAAAGAGGTCCAAAATAGTGTTAACCTAAAATCTAAAGAGTTGACAGATGAACTTAAAAAATTAAAAATCGACGAGAAAAACATCAAAACAATAAGTTACAATGTCTATCCAGAATATGATTACGATTTATCCCCCTATAAAATAAATGGATACAGAGTCTCAACCAGCTATGAGATAAAGATAAATGACTTTGAAAAAATTAATGACGTTCTAGTTTTAGCAACAAACAGTGGGGCAAATGTAGTTGGTAACATTTCGTTTGAAGTTAATGAAAAAACAAAAGAGGAGCTTACCAATAAAGCTAGGGATGAGGCAGTAGAAAAAGCTAAAACTAAGGCAAAGGACTTAGCAAAGTCTGCTGGTATAACACTTGGCAAAATAATTAATATTACCGAATCTGGAGGTTTTGAACCAAGACCTATTCTAATGTACGATAAAGCAGTAACAGCATCTGCACCAGAAAGTGCAAACATAGAAGCAGGAGAAACTGAAATTGAAGTAACCGTCACTCTCTCATACGAAATTAGATAATCTTTTAAAGATTGTTCGCTTCAGGTATCTAATCGGACTATAAATTATTTTTAATATACGACTTGATATCCTGACCTTCTCTCGGCACCAAAATATAAGCTCCTCCTGAACTTTTACTTGAGACTAAAACATTTTCATCAGTTAATCCCAAGTAAGAAACAGAATATTCCAAAGGATTACCAATTTCAGCTAAAATCTCATTTACTTTATCGAGTGTTAAATTCGTATCTACAAAATCAAAAGCACTTCCAACACTTTTAATATTAGCTTTTTGTAAAATTGCTTTTAAAACTTCAAATTGACGTCTACTTCTACCAAAATCGCCATCACCATGCCTACTTCTTACATACTTTAACGCATTAGCCCCATCCATATGATTAAGACCAACTGTATAATTGATGGTTTCATACCTACAAGTAAATTGTTTTTCAAGCTCAAAACCTGAATATTTACTATGTAAATCTGCTACTTTTTCCGGAGCAAATCCACACAATTCATTTTCCAGACCTTTTACGGGATAGAAATTGTCTGTGTAGACTTTTTTGACATCCACATCAACACCATCAATTGCATCAATCATCTTTATAAATGAAGCAAAATCAATTGATATTTGGTTAGGAATTGAAAGACCCGTTACACCAGATACGGCGTCTTTTAAAGAAGGATCAGCGTTTATTTTATGTCCCGAAAACCAAAGATCACGAGGAATTGAAACTAGTCCTGCTTTTTTATCAGTTATGTTTACTGATACAACAATTATTGCATCCATAAGCCCTCCCCCCGAGTGTCCACCACCCCCGTGGCCAGTCAATAATATATTTATTATTTTTGCATTTTTAGTAGTTGGCCTTACCTCCTCAATAATTTCTGGTAGGGTAGAGTTAGTAATAATTTCAGTACTTTTCTGGGAAGAATTATTATTAATATATTTTGTATACACAAAAGATCCCAAAAACATACCAATTAAAAAAATGGGAAGCACCAAAAGAAACACTTTGTTTGGACTGTTTAAAAAATCTTTCATTTTCCTCTCCCATGAAATTGTTCATGTATTTCATGAAGCTGTTTGTTGGTTACATGTGTATAGATTTGAGTTGTTGAAATATTCTTATGACCCAACATTTCCTGAACTGATCTTATATCAGCCCCTGCCACCAATAAATCGGTGGCATAACTATGTCTAATTGTATGAGGAGTTGCTTCTATTGGAAGTTTTACTTTTCTAACATATTTTTTTAAAAGTCTTTCTACCGATCGGGGAGTAAGTCTCATTTTTTCATCAGGGGTAGTTGGATCCATTGAACCTTTATGGCGAATGAACAAAGGCTTGAAATGATCTTTCCTTTCGTTTAAATACTTTTTTAAATATTCGCTAGCGCGAGACGAGAGAAAAACAACCCTTGCTCTTCCCCCCTTACCAGTAATTCCAAACTCGCGTCTTTCAAAATCAATTTTTTCAATATTAAGATTTGTAAGTTCTGATACACGAAGGCCGGTAGAAAATAAGACTTCTAAAATTGATTTATCTCTAATTCCTTGAATATTACTTAAGGTTGGGGCATTTAAGAGTCTATCTACTTGTTCACCGTTTAGAAATTTAACTTGTCTTTCGGGAACTTTAGGAAGATCTATCTTATCCGGCGCCATAACCTCATAATCATTCCTAATAAGCCACTTTAAAAACGAACGAAGAGCTATGGCATGATATCCTTGGGTTTTTCTACCTAAACCTAATTTTGCCAAGAACAGTCTAAAATCATGAACAACATCTTGATTAATTGATTTTAAATCAGTGTGTTTATGATTTGTTATTAACCATTCGTTAAAACGACTTAGGTAGTGTTTGTAGTTTCTAATTGTAAGAGGGGAGCATCCTTTTTCAACAGACAAGTAATCTAAAAATTCATCAACCTTTTTTGCTATTTGAGTGATTTTACCTTGGGCAGAATCCATCTAACTAAAATATTATAAGTTTTTAGGGTGAGTGTCAATAACATTGTACGACACTAAATAATTTCATATCTGGAAACTCGATAGCCCTATTGTTTCCTCTAAAAACTCCCAACTCTGAAGATCGTGGAAACATAGCTAGTGAAGCTAATGACAGTTCTAAAACTTTTCTGCCCGAAGAAACAGAATCATCAAAGTGTAACTCTGAACCGACACTTGCAGTAATGATTCCCTTGAAGACATCTCCATTTAATCCACCCTCCGATTCTTTTTTATCTCTAATACTAATTTCTTTTAACCACGGATAAAATCTAGTCAACGAATCAAACGTAGAATTTTTTAGCTCAGGTATTCTCGTAGTAACCACTATTTGTTTAACGCCTCTCAAAGAGGCTTCTTGTGAATATCTTTGTATTTCAACATTTGGTTTAGCCAGTTCTAAGATTTTCTTATCTGCCCATACGGAGGCTTCAATAGCAGCGGCTTCTTCCCAAGTTTTTTTCCATCCATCAGCCAAAGCCCAATTTGCTAGCGCCGACCAACGATTTATTTTTCTAGATCGATAATCAAACCCCGTTTGTTCAAAAAAAGCCTTTTTAACAGGCTCTTGAGTATTAAATAATATTTCATCAAAATCCAAAGTAATTACACCAAATTGAAAAT
>Ga0208375_1002521_pt1 | contig 17171 bp, 16 predicted proteins | sample RifOxyD1_FD_184038 | JGI IMG/M metagenome (GOLD analysis project Ga0208375, IMG submission 184038) | Soil microbial communities from Rifle, Colorado - Rifle Oxygen_injection D1 (SPAdes) | ecosystem: Environmental > Terrestrial > Deep subsurface > Rock core/Sediment | place: Rifle, Colorado... | reverse complement strand
TTATTGAAAACAAAAAGTCCGATAATATCGACAAGGTCATCCTCGTGCAGTGCTTGAAATTGGAGATACTCCGGTTCAACGACAAAAAGGGGTAACCGCCCATGCTTGAAGAATCTTAGTGTAGCAAAGAAATGCTCGCGCTGCCATGCGCGTGGGCCGAAAACAATCGGGAGACGTAGAATATAGGTTTGTGTATGTTTCTGGGAACCACCATATATTTTTTTTATCGCAAGTTCGGCGTGCATTACTTCACGTCCATATAGATCATCTCCGGCGCGTAGTGGATCATTTTCGATACGAGGAAGATCAGTATTAGTTCCATACCCATCTATGGCTGAGAGATGAATAAATTTTGAGATTTTATTTCGTACACAGTATTCAAATACATGAGCGGCAAGAACGTCATTGTGATGTTCTGCCCATGCCGCGTGGATCACGACATCTGGTTTTACGCCCCCCAAAATCGCCGACCAGTTTGGCTCCGCGCAGTCAGCAATACACCAGGTAACGCGGGAATGCTCAAGCGCCTTCGGCTGATCCTTCCGATCAACAGCGAGTAGTTGAACGTCGGGACCATCCTTAAATTGATCGACAAGCATCCCGCCGATATACCCCGCGGCGCCGGTAATGAGAATTTTCATACTTGCATCAATTAACTACCCTGTCGTGACAACATAATCTGAATAGTCCGGAGCAATACCACAATATCAAGGAGAAACGAGCGGTGTTTCAGATAGTAAAAATCATACGAGAGTTTTTCTTTGGTCGCCTCGACAGCTCTGCCGTGGTGCGGGTCGGTCGCTGAGGCAATTTGATTGATCTGTGCCCATCCCGCAAGGCCGGGCGCAATTAAATGGCGAACATGGTAGAACGGGATTTCTTTGGCGTATGCCTTGACAAGTGGGACAAGTTCTGGTCGAGGACCAACCAAGGATAAATCACCCCGGATCACATTCCAGAGCTGCGGTAATTCGTCAAGACGTGAAGCGCGGAGGAACTTTCCCACTCTGGTCAGGGCTAATGTGGTGCGTCCCGATTCGTAATTACCTTGATCATTTCCTGTCATACTCCGGAATTTGATGATGCGAATAGGGGTCAAACCCTTTCCGACACGAGTTTGATGAATAAAGATAGGACCTCCGTCTTCGAGCTTAATGAGCAAAATCACAAAGGGGTAGAACATCAAAGAAATAACACCGAGAATACTCGCGATGATGATATCGAGTAACCGTTTAATGACATCGTATACCTTTTGCTCATAGGTGACGTGTGTAAACAACCACGTATTAGTCACATGAGAGAGCGGGATGCGCCCAAAGAGCTCTTCATAAAGCCATGAGGGGTTCACAAAACGAAGCTTAAGAATTTCTTCCGGAGTAAACGCAGAAAAAAGTTCTTCGGTCTCGGGCGATCTGGTATCAATAATAACAACACGCGCCTTACGCTTTCCGAGTTCGGTTTTGAGTGTATCTGAAGTTACTCGCTCAATCAGTTGCGCCGAAACATAGAGTGAGGGGTTTTGGTTGAGTTCATGCAAAATATGCTCATGTTCTGGTGTTCTACCAATAATGAGTACCGGCTCCACTGGCCGGCGAGAAATCCTAGTAAAAAGGAGCTCGCGCCAGACATACATAAGTACATAGGAAAACATAAACATAATAAACAGTGTCGTCTTTGGAGTTACTCCCCGGATCGGAAAGATATAAAAAAATACAACGGCGATGACTGTATTAAAGACCAGTGCCTGAAAGAGGCGGGCGGGTAAATTTCTGCTTGTTGAAACTGTCGTACGTGCATAGAGGTTATAAATAAAGAAGCCCAATATCCATAGTGCGAATACGGGGATAAAGGCATATATATTCAGACGAAGCGTGTGGAGAATCGGTATTGCCCCGCTACGCAAGAAAAGAGACGCATAGAGAGATGCAAAAAGTACGAGCAAATCCCCTACAATAAGTTGTAAAGCCGCCTTTTTGCCTATTTTGAACAGCTGCATAGATATAGTGTATACTACCGCAATGAACCGAAAAAAGAAACTCCTGTACCTGATCACCAAATCGAACTGGGGCGGAGCACAGAAGTATGTGTACGAGCTCGCCTCTACCTTGGCAAACGAATACGATGTCGTTGTGGCGTTTGGTGGAGGTGGAGTCTTGGGAACTGAAGCACCCGGAATGCTTAAAACCAAATTGGACGCCGTGGGGATCCGAACAATTTTCGTCCCCGAGCTTACTCGTGACGTATCCCCTCTTCGTGAGTTGAGGGCGGTTTTTGTTGCATTACTGGGGTTATTTCATGCTGAGCGACCAGATATTCTACACGTAAATAGTTCAAAAGCCGGAGGAGAAGGCGCCTTCGCGGCACGGCTAGCCGGCATCCCTCAGATTGTCTACACCGTCCACGGACTCCCCGAAAATGAATCTCGTCCTTTTATACAAAAGGTGTTTATCCGTATCGCGACATGGCTTACATTTACACTGGTTCATCGAGTCATAACGATTACAGAAAGTGACTACAAGCGCGCACGAAGCTATGCACGATCTAAGGAGAAAGTACACTTGATTTACAACGGTATCGCACCGATGCAGTTTGGCGACGGGGAAATAATTCGAAAGGCGTTCCCACCCGGCGTGAAAATCACCGGCACCATCGGCGAGCTCACCAAAAACAAAAATCAGAAAGTCCTCATTGAAGAAGCGAACACCCATCCAGATATGTATGTCGCTCTCGTGGGTGACGGAGAGGAGCGAAAGAATCTTGAACAACTCATTGCAAGATATGGCCTCCAAGAACGAGTTAAACTGTTCGGCTTTCTGCCAGCAAAAGAGGTACTCAAGGGCTTTGATGTTTTTGCGCTTCCTTCGATTAAAGAGGGTCTGCCCTACGTGTTACTTGAAGCAAGAATGGCAGGACTCCCGATCGTGGCAAATCGCGTTGGCGCTGTGGCAGAAATTTTAGACGCAGATGATCTGAGCGAATTTACGCTCGAAAAAATGATCGCGAAGACTCGAGAGGTCTACGAATCCTAGATCCCCAAAAATTCGTTCTTCATGTTATCTCGATGAGTTGCTCTTGCATAGCGCCGCATACTCATGATCATGCCCAAACCGAGATATTCGGTGATCAAATGAGTGCCGCCATAACTCATAAAGGGCAATGTGATACCGGTGACCGGCAAGAGCCCAATATTCATCCCCACGTTGATCGTAAAATGCGCAATGATAAAAACACCATACCCCACACAGAAAAGTGTCTCGAAGTTAGTACCAGCGACATAGGCGTTCGCAACGATACGCCATACGACAATGCCGTAACAGAGAAGGAGGAGCATCACGCCCACAAATCCCCACTCCTCGGCAAAAGCCGCAAAAATAAAATCGGTCTGATATTCGGGCAAGAACTTGAGTCTTGACTGGGTACCAAAACCGACGCCCTTGCCAAAGACCTGGCCCGAGCCAACAGCGATCTGCGATTGATACGCATTATAGCCAGTGCCGCGTATGTCACGTAAGGGCTCAACGAAGTTGAGAATTCTGTTCTTTTGATACGGTTTAAAAACAAATAACCACAATACGAGAAAAGCAAGCATTCCGGCACCCAGAAGCCCAAAGAAATGTTTTTTTGAAATGCCCGATACCAACGACATTCCAAACCAAATGAGCCCAATAATCATTGCCGCACCAAAGTCCGGTTGCGCGAGAATCAGTATAAAAGGGATAAACGCGTACAGGCCCGAGATAATAACATGCCGAATGTTAGCGATTTCAATATGGCGCCGGTGAAAATACTTCGCCAACATCACGATGAGCAATAGCTTAATAAACTCTGCCGGCTCCACAGCGACGCTCCCTAGTCTGAACCAACTTTGGGCCCCTTTCACACGACTTACGGTAAAAAGTGCCACAAGGACCAAATTTAAGAGTACGTAAAGAAAGACCAGTACTCGTGGGCGTTTCGCAAACCGCCAATCGATACGTGCCGCCACAAAAAATACAAGCAACGAAAGGACGAGCCAGGTAATTTGCCGCAGGGCGAAATAATTCGCCCCGGTAAATGCGTTCATGGTTACAATGCCAGCACCAACGATCGGGATGGTCGCCCACAAAAGGATCCAATCAATAGAGCGAAAGGCGGGGACAAAATGCTTCATGACTTATTCTGCAACAATTCCCTGATCGTAATGCAGATACAGTTCGAACGTAGTTGGTGTTTCAGCAAATTGATTCGGCCAAGTAAACACAATGGGGAGTTCCGACCCGCCGCGCAACACATCAACGAAGGTCGAGCTCGCGCCGAACACTTGTTCCTCTACATCGTAGAGGATGGCAACAATAGTGATATTCTTTCCATCAGTTAAGGCATCGTTGCCGACCAGGGCCGTTGCCCGATTTCGGGAGATTGCATCGAACTCTTTGGTACGAATAGAAAGATTTGGTTTACCGATTTGTATACTTGGTTTGCGCCAGAGAAATCCATCTTGCGGTTCACTAATCTCGAGATACGCTCTCACCGGAATTGTCGTGCCCACTGCGATATTCGGTTCATAGAGGGCAAACTTCTCTCCCGGATTCAGGAATGTACGACCGCGCTTTTCAGCGACAGGACTATTTTTTGCATCATATAATCGAAAGACATACTCCATTTCGCGCAAACCGCCGCTTGGATTTGGGTTCTCTATAAAGGCAACCGCATCTACCCAACCACTGCGAACCGCAAGTACGCGGCTCCAGCGAACAACGGGGTTGCGCATGCTATCCGCACAAAAGCGATCACACGACCCACCGCAATCTATGCCAATCTCATCTTGATTCATTTTTTTATCGAAACAAGAAAGAGTTGGCCTAGTAATCCAAAAAAATAGCGCCCCGAAGCCCACAAGAAAAAGCAGTATGATGAACAAGATGAGAAGTTGTCGCCTCAAGGCCCAGGACATACCGTACAGTATAGCAAACAATGGGCCAAATAAAAAAGCACTTGGTTCTGGCGGCAACCTACTCTCCCCCTTTCGGAGTACCATCGGCGCAAGTGGGCTTGACTTCCGTGTTCGGAATGAGAACGGGTATGACCCCACCGCTAAACCACCAAAACTAAATGCTCTTTAATATTGTGCAGGTTTTAAAACAATCAAAAGTAATTTAAGTTTCGACGACTTCCATATTTCCTAATAGGAATGGACTTATTAGTATGTCTTGGCTCAACAGCTTGCGCTGCGTACACCGAACACCTATCAACGTGATCATCTCTCACGAGTCTCATAACGAACATTAATCTTGAAGTTGGCTTCCCGCTTAGATGCTTTCAGCGGTTATCCGTTCCCGACTTAGCTACCCAGCGGTGCCCCTGGCGGGACAACTGGTAGACCAGCGGTCAGTTCACTCCGGTCCTCTCGTACTAGGAGTAAATCTTCTCAATGTTCAACGCCTGCAGTAGATAGGAGACCAACCTGTCTCACGCATGTATTCACCGTATTGCTACGGGCATGGACTATAGCTTTATCCTTCGACTCCTCTTTCAGAGTTCGCTCAGGATAGCTGACGTTTAGTCTCTACGGGCATCGCGCTTCGCGCGAATATTTAAATATTGAAATATTTAAACTTCGATGCGCAGCATCGACTTCCCTAGGTGTAATCCGCGTGGGATTTCACCGATATAAGTCAGCTTTGTCAGATATATTTCTATATCAGACCGCCGTGATTCAAGTCAACAGTATGTTGTGGTTTGTATGTAACATAATTCTCGAGGGTTCAGACGGTATAAAACCCACTGTTTAAATATTTCAAGATTAAAATATTTAAATTTAGGTGCTATACGGTCTGAACCCAGCTCGCGTATCTTTTTAAATGGCGAACAGCCATACCCTTGGGACCTTCTCCAGCCCCAGGATAAGATGAGCCGACATCGAGGTGCCGAACACTGCCGTCGCTATGGACGCTTGGGCAGTACCAGCCTGTTATCCCCAGGGTAACTTTTGTCCGATAATCTTCCACCGCCTCTAATGCGTATGGTCGGTTCACTATGTTCTGCTTTCGCATCTGCTCGACAGGTACGTCTTGCAGTTAAGCTGGCTTGTGCCATTACACTATCGCCACGGTTTCCATTCGCGGCTAGCCAACCTTAATAAACTCCTCCGTTACTCTTTAGGAGGATAGCGCCCCACTAAAACTGCCTACCAGATACTGTCTCCGCATGGTTTCTCCACGCAGGTTAGAATATACACATCGTAAGAGTGGTATTTCACTGACGGATCAAGCACAACCGAAATCATGCTCTCAAATCCTCCCACCTATGCTACGCAGACAACACATATATTCAATATCAAGCTACAGTAAAGCTCCTGGGGTCTTTTCGTCTATCTGCAGGTAGCCGGCATCTTCACCGGCACTGTATTTTCACCGAGCCACATCCCGAGACAGTTCTCCAGTCGTTACGCCATTCGTGCACGTCGGAACTTACCCGACAAGGAATTGCGCTCTATATATGTTACCTGATTTACACCAGGGTAAAACATTTCTGCTTTACTCTTACTGTCACCAGTAAGTACGGACTATATCTTCACGAAGTTTTCGTGAGAAAACTTTTGTGTTTGGCGTTTAGTCTCTGAGGGATCGAATATTTCTATTAGACTTCCCTGCTGATAATCTCGCTTAGTTAACGAGGGTTCCCAGCATATAGCCAAATATTAAGGTAGCGCTATCGTCTTTGACTTGCTTGAATGACTTATTATGACTATATATCACCACAGTTCTACAATTGTCCCAATTCTTCTGAAATCACTTTCGTAATTCCAAAACCTTAGGACAATTATAGTTATTGCCGACATTCACCAGGGCTTACGACGAGCGGCCTGCGCATCACGCTGCGCGCGATGCAAATTTAAATATTTTAATATTTAAACTGCGTCACATGCAATGTGATGCGTAGACAGTCACCGGTTGACCTTCTGGCATTGGTCAGGCGTCACCCCCTATACATCCTCTTACGAGTTCGCAGGGAGCTGTGTTTTTGATAAACAGTCGCCAGAGAAACTTTTGTTGTAGCCCACTTGCGTGGGCAGGCCTTATTCCGAAGTTACGGCCGCTTTTTTGCCGAGTTCCTTGGGATGCACTCACTCGTTCGCCTTGGTCTGCTCGACCTGACTACCTGTGTCGGTTTACGGTACGGTTTTTTCCTCGATAATCTTTAGAAACTTTTCTTGGAAGCGCGCTTTGCATGATCTCCTTTGACGAATCGCGGAATCTTCACACACCATCATGGTTGCCAGTAAAGGCGGACTCCCGGATTTTCCTGGGAATCAACACGGGTGCGCAAACACAAATCCATAATGCGCCATGCATACTACACTTCGTCATTCCATCAGACGAGAAAAAAGTCCAGGAATATTAACCTGGTGCCCATCGGGTGCGACGTTCGTCATCCCCTTAGGACCGACTAACCCTTCGCTGATTGACATCGCGAAGGAACCCTTAGTCTTTCGGCGTAGCGTGTTCTAAACGCTATTGCGGTTACTTGTGCCAACATTCGTACTTCGTGTCGCTCCACCATGGGTCACCCCTTAGGCTTCACTGCGGACACGAACACTCTCCTACCACATATGCCTTGCGGCATAGTCCTCACCTTCGGTACTACGTTTAGCCCCGATTATCTTCGGCGCGGAATCTCTCGATGAGTGAGCTATTACGCTTTCTTTCAAGGGTGGCTGCTTCTAAGCCAACCTCCTCATTGTCAACGAAATTCCACCTCCTTGTGATGCACTTAACGTAGATTTAGGGACCTTAGATTGAGATCTGGGCTGTTCCCCTTTTGACCAATGGAGCTTAGCCCCCACAGTCTAACTGCCGTGCAATTAATCTCTGGTATTCGGAGTTTGATAGGTCTCGCGATCTTTCGACCTGTCGAGACCTTCCAGTGCTCTACCCCCAGAGGGTACACACGACGCTAACCCAAAAGCTATTTCGGAGAGAACCAGCTATTACCAGGCTCGATTAGCTTTTCACTTCTTACCACACGTCATCCCAATGCATTGTACGACAAACGGGTTCGGGCCTCCCCATCGATTTCTCGATGGTTCACCCTGCGAATGGTAAGCTCGCTCTGGCTTCGGGTCTAACATGTACTACACCCCGATAAATCGGGTGACGCGCTATTAACACTTGGTTTCCCTATGACTCCCCCCGGGTTAACGGGGTTAGCCTAGCAGTACATATTAACTCGTTGGCTCATTCTTCAATAGGCACGCGGTAGAGGTATGGCTTGCGCCATCCTCGTCCACTCCTTGTAAACATATGGTTTCAGGTTTATTTCAACGCCCTCACCGGGCTACTTTTCACCTTTCCCTCACGGTACTAGTTCACTATCGATCTTTGAAAGTATTTAGCCTTGCCGGTTAGTACCGGCGAATTCCCCCAAGCTATTCATGTCCCGGGGTACTCAAGAACAGTAATTAGAGATACGAACATTTCATCTACAGGACCATTACCTTCTGTGGTTCGACTTTCCAGTCGATTCGATTATGATCGTATTTTGTAACTCTACTAGAATAAATTCTACACTACTGCCTTATAACCCCGATTTTTTCTTGCGAAAAAATCGGTTTGGGCTTCTCCCTTTTCGCTCGCCGCTACTCAGGGAATACAACGAATGTAGGATGTATCGCGGACTATACCGCGCCACATCCCACATTCGAATACATTTTGTCTATGTTCCTCCTGGTACTGAGATGTTTCACTTCCCAGGGTATGCGATCTCATCATGTTACGGATGAGTCTCATGATTCTTCATCATGAAGGTTTCCCCATTCGGAAATTTCCGGATCAAAGGTTGCTAGGCACCTCCCCGAAACTTATCGCAGCCATGCTACGTCCTTCGTCGCCTTTCAAAGTCTAGGCATCCACCATATGCTCTTATATTTCCTATTAGGAAATATGAAAACCGTCTTTCACTTATTTTTCACTTTTTTGTTTTTGTTTTTCCTGCCCATCTCCAATGATACAAAAGACCCCTATGGTCACTCACGGTATCATGTGATGGAATTCAATTTTCAATGTACCCGATCCGCTCCCTTCTATCTTTAGAAACAAAAAACCGCTTTCGCGGTTCAAGCAACTATCATACGATTCGTTGCGTTACCCGCTGTGTTTCGTGTCTAAGATAGTAGTCATATTTGAATGGATTATATGATATACGAAACGGGTATAGAAGTCAAGGAAAATATCAACCTATGCATGCCCAACAAAAAAGCCCTTAAATTAAGGGCTTTTTGGCTTATTTTTTGTCTAGAACGTATCCCCCAAATTACTCGTTGATTTCTTTGCGCATCTTCTTCAAGTACTCTGCGGCGGTGTCTTTACCACCCAAACCGAACGCGAGTCCCGCTGCGAGCGCCATCGCGGCAATCACTCCGGTAAAGAGTGTCTGAATGAGTGCTGATGCGACACCGATTTGGTAGAGCGCGATCAGGATCGTAAATACCCAGACTGCCCATTTGGTCAACCCACCAACAAGATGGGATGAGGGCAGTCCCATTGTGCGCGCTGACGCGACGACCGTGTGCTGGAGAAAGTTGGCAATCATACCGCCAAAGAGGAGCATGAGTGCCGCCGCGATCAGATTTGGCAGATAGGCAAGCACCTGGCCCAAGAAGTCGTTAACCTGCGAAAGACTCAAAATATTAAGTGCCGCAACCAAGAACACTGCGATCACAAACCACTTGATGCATTCTCCCAGGAAGTGACCGCTGTTGAGCTTGATGTCCGCATGCGACAGTAACTCCCTGAGGCCCAACCCATCCAAAAATTTATCGAAGTCAATCGACTTGAAAAAGCGCTCGATCAAGTTGCCAAGCACACTGCCGATAATCCAACCGGCAATAAACACGATGAGCGACACAAAGAGTCGCGGTACGAAACGGATAACACCGTTGCCGATTTCGGTGAAGGTGCTATACAGTGTCATACTCCATTCTTGCCACATAGATAAAAGTTAATTACTAGTGACTCCAGTATACTACAGTGGCAAGCGGTCAACCACGACCTCATGTGGATAGTCGAGGATATCGCGAATGAGTTTGTCGTACATTCCGAGTCGATAGGTATACTCATCGGTTTCAAAGAGTGAGTAGGTAAGCTCCTGTCCTATTTCAGCCTCCATCTGTCGAATCACGTTTTCAATTTGTTTTTTTCGTAATGCATCACCCACAATGAGCAGGTCTGCCCGACGCTCTTCGAGCTTCATAAACACACCGGAGATGACGATCAGCTTAATCTGTCCGGTGCCTTTAAACATCTCAACGATCTGTTTCTTTGTAAACGGTTCCGTATTAAAAAGCAAATGTTGAACCGATTTCAAGAGTTGGAAATCTTCATTCAATTGTAATCCTCGTGCTCGGTGTTTATCTTTCTTTTCCCCTGCCCAGAATGAACGTTCTTTGATGAATTTTATTTTACGTAATGTTTTGAGCTCTCGCTTCACATTCTTTGCCCTCACCTGACTGCGCACCTCAACTTCATGTTCGGTAAAAATATGGTCCGGGTTGGCAAGAAAAAGCCGCATGAGTTTTACCTTGTCCGGTCCCCCGAGAAGCGCTCCCAAAAGTTCGATCATAGGATGGTTATACTACACCGATTTTCATATAAAATCAAAAAGCCCCTTACGGGGCTCTTCGAATGCTTTTGGTTACTTCAAGGTCACCTTACCACCCGCTGCTTCAATATCCTTCTTTGCCTTTTCTGCCTCTTCTTTTTTCATGCCCGCTTTAAGCATAACCGGGGCGCCGTCTACCATGTCCTTTGCTTCTTTCAATCCAAGACCGAGGATTTCCTTCACCGCCTTGATCACGGCAACCTTCTGTTCACCACTCGAGGTAAGTTCAACATCGAATGTTGACTTCTCTTCTGCGGCAGGACCAGCGGCAGCTCCTGCGGCCGGGGCGGCCATCACGGCGGCCTGTGCCGTCACACCAAATTTCTCTTCCAAAATGTGTACGAGCTCAGAGAGATCGAGTACGCTCATTGATTCAATTTTGCTGACGATGTCAGCGAACTTTGCTGGAACTTCCATAGTATTAAGCTAATTTTTAATTTTGAATTCTTTGGACGTGAGACGTCCAAATTTTGGATTGGGACGTCTCACGTCTTAGGCCCTAATTCTTCGACTTTGCAACTGCATCAAGCACGCGCACAAATGAACTGGGTACTTCGTTCAAGGTTCTAACAAACCCTTGGACCGGCGCATTCATGACATTGACCAACTTACCAAGCAGTACTTCACGAGAAGGGATCTTCGAAAGAGCTTCCACTTCGTGTACTGCCAGATAACGTCCCTCGAGCATGCCTCCGGCGATACCAAGCACATCCTTGAACTTCTTGACGAACTCGGCGATACCCTTGGCTGGTGCAACGGCATCCGCGCTGTAGGCCACCGCGATCTCACCTTCAAGCTCGGGCAGTGTCCCCTCAATATTCGCATCAGAGAGAGCGCGTTTCACCAACGTTTTCTTGGCGACATAGTACCCGACGCCAGACTCGCGCAAAGATTTGCGCATCGCGTTCTGATCATTGACGCCAACGCCTTTGAACTTTACGAAGACAAGCGAACCCGCATCCTTGAGCAGATCAGTGAGTTTCGAAAGTATCTCAGTCTTTTTCTGTTTGTTGATTGCCATATTTGTAATAAAAAACGGCCAAAAAACATAATAAACGTTTTGAGCCGCTGTAATCGACCTCGGAAGGATTTATGGTCTTTTGGACGACCAACCCTCTTTCTACGGCTTACAGTGGCTATTATAGCACGGACTTTTTTGATTGTCTATTCAGCGTCGAAAGTGCGAGCAATAACCTTACCTGATGCGTCAACAAGATGAGCACTGACCGCAAGCGGCAATACTCCATTGTTATACGGCGCCAAAACGACGTAGTACGAATTGCCCGCTTCTGTTTCTCTCTGGAGCGGCACCGCCACGGTGGCACTGCCCGGGCCAAAATGCTTTGCCCCCAGTATGTTACCGAATGACCCATTCTTGTTATCGCGAACCATAACCCAGACGGTCTCTTTCGCAACAACCGATACTAGCACAGAATCTCCCGCTGTCTGACGAGCAACCGCGACAGAGTCAGTTGAACTGATCGAAGTATCTGTGTCGAGCTTCGATGTCGTGGTCGTGGTTACATCGGCGGTTGCGTCAATATCCTCTGACGATGAAGTTGTTGTTCCATAAGAATCGACATCTGATGAAGGCACCTTGCCGTACCAGAGGAGACGCCCCAGCACCAGCCCGACCAAAATACCAATAACAACCGTGAGTACTAATTTATTTGAATCACTCATGTATCTATATTACTTACTAATCTTCGTAGTATAGACACGATTATCGTTTTGTACAGTTCACAGCCCTAAAAATATATGTCAGAAGTTACTTCGCCTCGTACGCGGGTGCGGCCTCCAGAGTCTCTTGATAGTCATGTATATACCCGGTGGTCATGAGCACCAATAAGATAATCGCCAGAAAGGCGACAACAAACTTCCAGAAGGTCGGATCAAGATACTTCATATCACTTGAATAATGACATAAGATTAGCAAAAAATCCTGGGGATTTCTTCGTGACAACAATTGTTGTGCTGGTGCTGACTGCACGAAGCGTTGGTATTGGCCCTTTTGCGAGAAAAGGGACTCGAGCTACTTCTGTTGGATCGGATACTCGTTGTTCCCCGGACTTGTATTGACGCACCGCATGGGGAGCAATCTGTTTCTTGAGTTCCAAAAGTTGACTCTCAAGCTTTGCAAGCGAAGGGGTATCAGGGGCCAATTCGACAGGAATCGTGGATGAGGCAACCACGCTGACTTCAGATACCTGTCGTGCCACAATAGGTACTGGTGTGACACTTACCGTATGAATTGGTTTCTGGTCTGGAGTAAACAAAACAAGCGTACTGGTTTCCGGAATCATCAATTTTGTGGTTGCGTAGGGTAGAACCACGCGTCCACCCGGCAAAAGAATCGTATCGGGGGCAAAAACATACTTTTGGAGGCCACTCATAAGCGACCAACCACCAAGATTTACTTCAGTCAACCCTTGGTTCGTTACTTCGACCTCGTCATCAAACATGCCGGGCACGACACGAGTAATAGCAAGATGACTCGGTACGATATGTACCAACGTCCGATCGACGGCGACAAGATCACCCTTCTGGGCATTGAGAATGATCACATACTCCCCGGGATATTGGTAGCTATGGCGGACCGATTCGCCTCGTACGGCGGTGCCGTCACCGAATGACCAGGTGGCATCAACCTGATTTACTTTCTTTCCAAACTGATCAAGGGCCGATACGATAAAGGTCAACGGCGCGTGGGCCACTCCCACTCGCTCGCGTCCCGCGTCCACAATGAGTTGCAACTTAAGCGCAATCGCTTCACTGGTCGGAAGCGGGCTATCGTGAGCCGACACAGCAGAGAGATCCACCGTCCCCACCACTTCAGAGCTTGATGCTGTGCTCGAGGCAGTTATTGTGGTAATCGGATTACCCTGGCTTGTCGAACTTGCGGCATTGGGTATATCCGTCTCAGGCATTCTTGTCGTACCCACAAATATCTTTTGTGCGGCCCGTGCCGATAAACCGTTGGTGCGGAATGTGAGTACTGCGGTAAGATCATACGTACCCATCGCCGTATCCCGATAATAGAAACTGCGATTTGCAGTCCCCTTGCTCATGGTTACCTTACCAACCGCCTGCCAGTTGGTACTGTTCGAAGAAAATTCACCGGTTGATGACGTCGTCATAAGCGTGACGTCGCCGGTCTCACTAATGGCTTGTCCAACACCCGAACCATCTTGTACCTGCACGGTAATCTTTTCAGATACCACGTTGACCGCAACTTCTTGTGGCTCCGTGATAAAAGCAAGTATTGATTGCTCTGCGGCCTGCGCCGCTTGACCCGTCATCGCCACACCGAGGAGGACAATGAGGGTGATTTTGGTCATTTGAGCGAATCGAGGAGCGATTTGAGCTCTGTCGAGCTAGGATTCTTCGCAACACCCTGGATAAGAACGGCTCGAGCCTTTTCCGTCTGGCCCGTCGTACGGTAGACATCATACAATCCGCGGTAACCGGCAATATACGTAGGGTCAAGCTCGATGGTCTTTTTCCAATTAAGCTCGGCTTTTACTTGGTCCTTCAAGAAATGTTGGTAGAGATCGGCGAGATTATTGAAGGCAATCACATCTTTAGGCGCGAGCCGGGTTACGTAGTCCCACACTTCCCGTGTGGCCTGATAATCACCCGCCATTTTGTAATAAATGCCGAGCCGCAACCACTGGAGCGGTTGACGGGGGTCATCGGCGAGCGATGCGCGTAAGGTTCCGATGTTACTTGTTGCGGTATCACGTGCAACGACAGATAGATTTGCATCGTACCGCACCGCGCGCGTGAGTGATGGCATTGGTGTCGGCAATACCGGAACGGTTTCAACCGTAATGCCGCCGGGGCTGTCTACGTCAGTCTCAAAGGTGATACCATTCGAGGTTATGTATTTTTTAGAAGAAGTAGATGAACCTTTAGTGATATCACCTACGGAAGTCTGTTCAATTTTTTGGGGTGTATACAGTAGATATGCACCTCCGAGCCCCACGACAACCGCACTAATGGCGGCGATGATGATTTTGTTTTGCATGGCGGTAGTGTATCACAAGCAAACACTCCGCACCAGACGAGGGCAGCGGAGTGTTTGTGTTCACGATTATTGAGGACGAAACTACTGCGTCATCTGACGCAAGAGCTCTTGCAGAGCCTTAACCTGGTCAAGCAATGCTTGGATATCGGCTTTCGTGGTCACTTTCGGGAGGACAGCAGGGGCCACGATGCCATCACCGAAGAGCTCGGCTATTTTTGCCCGTGTGGCCGGGCCGAAATTCCCGTAACCGACTCCCCCTTTCTTTGCGATGTCATATTTAAGCTGGAATTTCATCACAGCAGCTCGTGTAGCAGATCCAAAGTATAAGGTTTCTTTGCCCGGCGAGCCCACTCCGAACTTTGCAACCTGTGTCTCGGGGTCACTATTTAGGAGTACCTGGAGACGTTTTACATCTGCATGGGTTTTGCCTACACTCAGTGCACGAGAAAAGAGTGCCGACACAACCGCTTGTGCGCGCGGTGAGGCTTGTTCCGGCAACACCGGCGCAACAGGGGCATTGTTCACTGGGGTAACCGCGGGAGGCGTGATGATTGTAGTTGTTGCTGGCACAACCGGAGTGGCCACTGGTGGAACGACTACCGTGCTTCCGCCGCCACTCGGTGCGCTCACGGTTGGACCATTACCACCACCCGCACAACGATTACTTGTGGGGGTTAGTGTCACCGTGTTACTCACACCGACTCGAGAAAAAGTAAGTGCCGCGGTTGAAGGGGTACACTCATGTGAGGTCAGATACGTGCCGTCATCATAGGCGATATCGGTACCGTCGGATGACCGGATGGTCGCGGATGAATTCGGGAGCAAGGTGATCGAGAAAGTATCCGCACCAACGGAAAGTGTGCTGATCTGGGCCGTCGAAGCTGAGATGGTGTAATTTTTACCACCTGCGGTGATTACGACGTCGGTCGTGAGTGACACATCGTCATATGCCGCGAGAGCTAATCCCGGGAGCGCGAAGAGTCCAAGCGCGCCGAGGAAGTATTTGTTAATCATGGGTACTCAAGTTAATAAGTAATGATGTACCGATGATTACTTAATCGCGATATACGTTAGTACGTTCCCGGATGCTCCATCAGTGACCGTTTGATCACCGTTTATACCGGTATTGTATAGACCAACGCCAATTGTTGTCGCTGCTGTCGTTGAAGCTGCGGTAACGAAGACACCTTCAGGCAACCCATCAAGAGTACCAACCTTACCAGCGCCCTGCACTAGTACACTATAGCCCGTAAGGTCCTTGCCTGATGCAGTACAATTCATGTAGGTAGTTGTTGATGCGGTCAATGTCGTAGCATTCGGCAAAGTGCAGACACCAAAGATCAAACCCGTAAGTGAGGTATTCGTGCTTCCCTGCCCAATCTTAAGACTATGCGCCTTTATAAGTCCTGTTGATGAGGCGGTGGCCAAAGAGGTATCACCAGCAACGGTTAGAGAACCTTGTGTAGAAATTGCACCAGCAGACGTGGTCGTCGCCATGCCATTTACCCAGAAGGCTCCCGCAAGCGACGCATTGCCGGTGGTTGACGAATTGGCGATGGTTGCAAGGCCGGTTACACCCAAGGTACCAGCAACAGAGACGTTGCCTGCACCACTGATCGTAGTCGTGGCTGTTGTACCGACGTAGAGCGTGTCGATTATAGATACCCGTGTTGACGATGACTGCACAAACGTTGCAAGCCCGGTGTGCGTGCTTGCTCCTGTTACTGCAAACGTGCCGGTAAGCGCAGAGTTGCCCGTAACGGTTAAATCACCTCCGGTGCTAATACTCGTACTGATCGTTGTTGCCGCAGCAACAACGCCAGCAGTCAGAAGGAGGGATCCGAGCACAGTGAGGGAGGTTTTTAGAAAATCCCCTCGTTTGAACATGGTTGACATACTAATTTTTTTAGCAAACTTATAATTGGTACGTATGAAGATAGCGCCGCGAAACTTTTTACTCGCGAATGTGGTTCCATTGTACGCTTCTCAAAACAAGATTGCCAGGAGCAGTGTCGGAAAAGTGGATAACATGGGGATAAACGAAAAACCCCTACCGGATTCCCCGGTAGGGGTTTTCGCTATCCATAACTCACGACAAGCGTAAGCGAGAGATATGATTTCAGTTCCCTTCCCCTGTCACAAGCAAGGGTTAGGAGGTTAAGCTTAGTTCGAGCGAGTTACACTGAGACCCGTTGACGAGAGGCCTGGGACACGATCACCGTTCGCCCAGTCAATGTCGTTTGCACCGCCAGCAAGAGTTGCCGTGGTGGTCGCGTTACCTGACCAGATGAAGTTGTTGTTCGAGTCCGCGTAGGCACCCGTCGTCGAAGAGACATAGTAGCCACCCAAGTGACCAGATGCGATATATGCACTGTCGCCACCAAGTGTGGTGGTAACTGATGTACCGGTCTGCGTGCTTGCAACAGTACTCTTCAGCTCGAAGTAGTAGGTTGCGCCCGCAGGAATCTGGAGTGCATTGGTTGTTGACTGGAACTCAAGCGTTGGG
>Ga0208375_1002520_pt1 | contig 17173 bp, 16 predicted proteins | sample RifOxyD1_FD_184038 | JGI IMG/M metagenome (GOLD analysis project Ga0208375, IMG submission 184038) | Soil microbial communities from Rifle, Colorado - Rifle Oxygen_injection D1 (SPAdes) | ecosystem: Environmental > Terrestrial > Deep subsurface > Rock core/Sediment | place: Rifle, Colorado... | reverse complement strand
GACAAAGAAAGCTCCTCTTCCATTTGTAGCTGAGCGTAAATCATTGCTTAAACCAAACATCTCTGCTACTGGCAATTTTGCTTCTACTGTAATATGCTCGCCATCCTGGTTTACTGTTAACATTTGTCCTCTTTTATTACCAATTAATTTTGAGATTTCACCTAAGAAAGATGCTGGACTTTCCATCTGTATTATTTGCAATGGTTCAAATAAGACTGCTCCTGCCTGCAACATTGCTGTTCTCATTGCATTTCTGACAGCAGGCAATACCTGAGCTGGACCTCTATGAATAGCATCTTCATGGAGAGTTGTATCTGTAATAATAACTTTCATTTTAACACCTGGTTCTCGAGCTAATGGACCTTCTCTTACTACTTGCTCGAATGCTTCCATTACTAATTCAATTACTTCTCCAATATGAACAACTCCTCTTGTTCCATCAACTAAAACATTTCCTTTGAAAATTTCCTTGAATTTTTTTGCTTCTTTTGCATCTACACCTAATGCAACTAATTTATCAACGATTTCCTGGTCTTTTTTTCTGATTTTAATTTCAGGCAATTCATTATCTTTTATTGCCTGGTAAATATTATCTTGTAATGGTTCTATTTTTAAGTAAAATTTATTGTGCTTGTTTGGTGATTTTCCTTCTACTTCTGGAGAAGGTTTTGTTATTGTTTCCCTGTAAACAACAATTGGCGGAGAGGTTATTACATCTACTCCTTTTTCTCTTCTAATTCTATTTTCAATAACTTCTAAGTGCAATTCACCCATACCAGACATTAGATTTTCACCTGTTTCTTCATTAATCTGAATTAAAATTGAAGGATCTTCTTTGCTAACTTTTTTTAATACTTCAACTAACTTAGGTAAATCAGATGCTTTTTTTGCTTCTATTGATTTTGTAACAACTGGTTCGAAAATATGCTTGATTGCTTCAAATGGCTCCATTGGTTTAGAAGATACTGTTTCTCCTGCGAATGTATCTTTTAATCCTATAATTCCTACTATGTTTCCTGCTTTTGCTTCATCTATTTGCAATCTTACAGGACCTTTGTAAATATTAACTTGCTGAACCCTAACTGTTCTTTTAGCCAAATTCATGTAAACTTCATCACCTTGTCTAATTGTACCTGCGAATAATCTTCCTGTTGCTACTTCTCCTGCATGCTTGTCAATTATAATTTTTGTAACTACAAAAGCTACTGGACCATCTGGGTCACATTCTGTTAAATGACGACCTTCTTCTGATAATAAATCTCCGTGCCAGATTTTTGGAATTCTATATTTTTGAGCATCGATTGGATTTGGCAGGTGTTTTGTAACCATGTTTAGAACAACTTTATGGACTGGTGCTATTCTTGAAAAATCATTTACTTTATCTTGTTCATATGCTTCTACTACTTCTTTAAATGTAATTCCTGTTTTTTGCATGTAAGGCAAAGATAATGCCCATTTATGGAATCCTGAACCAAATGAAACAGAACCTTCTTGTACATTTACCTGCCATTTTTCTTTGAATTCTTCAGGTGCAATACCTCTTATGAATCTATTTACTTCTGTGATTATTTTTGTTAATCTTTCTAGAATCTCTTGTGGATTTAATTTTAATTCTTTAATTAATCTATCAACTTTGTTAATGAATAAAACTGGCTTAACTCTTTCTCTTAATGCTTGTTTTAATACTGTTTCTGTCTGGGGCATAATTCCTTCTACGGCATCTACTAAGACTATTGCACCATCAACTGCCCTCATTGCTCTTGTTACATCTCCACCAAAATCAACATGACCTGGTGTATCAATCAAATTAATTAAGAAATCTTGTCCATCTACGCTATGAATCATTGATACATTAGCTGCATCAATTGTAATACCTCTTTCTTTTTCATCTTCTCTGAAATCTAATGTTAATTGTTTTCCTGCTAACTCTTCTGAAATCATACCTGCACCTAATAATAAATTATCAGAAAAAGTTGTCTTACCATGCACTCGTGATTAAGAATTTTCTTAAATCATATCGATATGGGCGCAGACGCCAATGTTTCTGATAAATGTAGGATGCTTCATTAAATTTACTACTTTTGTTGTTAAATCCTCTGCCATAGTTTTTTTATTAGAAGTTGGTTTTTAAAGTTTGCCCTTTTCGCAATCTTTTTATTCTTTAAACTTTTTTTAAAAATATGGAAATAGAATATGAAGCTACTTTTGAAAATGTTGATAAGGATATTATTAGAAAGAAATTAAAGAAATTAAATGCTTCATTGATTAAAAAAGAATTCTTGCAGAAAAGAGTTGTTTTTGATTTACCTAAAGGACATGAAATAAAAGGCGGATGGTTAAGAGTCAGGGATGAGCAGGATAAGATTACTTTAAGCCTGAAAATTGTAGATGGCGACAAAATTGAGAACCAGAAAGAAATTTGCTTGAAAATTGATAATTTTGAAAATGCTATTTTCTTATTGGAAACTATTGGATGCAGGAAAAAAGCATTTCAGGAAAGCAAAAGAGAGTTATGGAAATTAAATGATGTTGAAATTACTTTAGATGAATGGTCTTTTTTAGAACCTTATGTTGAAGTTGAAGGTAAAAATGAAAATGAGGTTAGAGAAATTTCTGAAAAATTAGGTTTTGATTACAAAAAGGCTTTATTTTGCTCTGTAGATACTTTATATTCGAGAAAATATAAAATCAAAAGGGAAATAGTAGATAAAACACCTGAAATTTTATTTAATATGAAAAATCCTTTTAATTAAATGTGAGAACTAAATCTTTGTTCATATCCAGATATTACTGCTTCTTGTTCTTTTTGAGTTAACTGGTCCATAAATTTAGCTTGTATTGGTGTTATTCTAGTTCCTAAAGTCTCCACCAATCTTCTTACTGAATCTGAACCCATTAATATTACATCTTTTGGTGCTGGTAATTTATCAAATGGAAGAAATTCTGTTCCTTCAAATTGTTGAGCAAATGAATAAAAGCTTTTATATCTGCTTTTAACAGATTCTGGAATAATCATATCAAATGGACTATTTATTAGCTCAGTATACATTTCTCTTAGAATCTGAATTTGTTTATGATTATACATAAATAAAAAATAAAAAAATTATATTTTTAAATATTCCCTTTGTTCTCTAGCTGCAGTTTCTTCAATTGCTCTTGTCTGTTGAGCTTTTAACTCTTCTTTTAATGAATCAGGTAGATTAGGGATTATTGGTTTCATTCTGGTTCCTAATGTTTCAATTAATCTTCTTACTGAATCATGGGGCATTGTTTCTACTTCTTTTGGTGTTGGTAATTTATCAACTGCTAAAGCACCTACATCTTCCCATGGCTGAGCTTCTTTGTAAAATTGTGGCCATAATTTTCTAGCTTTGTCTACTAGTACAAAACCTGTAGTACCATCTACCATTAAACTGTAAAAGGATTCAATATTTGAATAAATCATATTTGTCATTTTATTTTACCTCCTATTGTAACCATAACTTGATATACTTATTTATAAATGTTTCGCTTTTGTAACTATTATAAAGTAGTTATAAAATTGATTTTAAATTTTGTCTTAATTTTGAATAATCTTCATACAGGATTGTTTTTATCTTTAATTTTTTGGCTGAATTTATATTAATTATTTTATCATCAATAAATAAAGTTTCTTCTGGCTTTAGATTTAATTTTTTTAAAATTATCCTGAAAAATTTAGAATTTGGTTTTAATAATTTTAATTTATGCGAAGGAAATCTGCAATCAAATAATTTTAACAGACTTTTATTTATTGAATAATGAATTTCATTTGTATCTGTTGCACAAATTAGCAAATACTTCTTCTTTAATTTTTTCATTAAATTGATAACTTTTTTATCGTAATGATTATGCTTTTTGTAAAGTTTTTTGTAATAACTTATAATATTGTTTACATCTTGTTTTTTTGTTATCTTTTGAAAAACTTTTTTCATTGAACTTTTGCCGATAGAAGATTTATTATATTCTCTGTTTATTTCTTTGTTATATTCTGTTCTTATTAATGTTGAAACCTGATATTTTTTTAGCATTTCTTTATTTGTTGAATTCCAGTCAATATGGAAGACTACTGAGCCTAAATCAAAGATTACTGCTTTTATCATTTTTAGTTTAATATTCTGCAATATAAATTGTTTACTTACATTTATTGGTTATTTATAGTAAAACTTATATATAAGTTTATATAATATATAAATATATATAAATATGAGAAAAATACTGCATTATCCGAACCTGAAAACTATCTTGATTGTTGAAAATATATTAAAGGAAGAGAAAAATCCTATTTCTAGAGAAGATATAAAAAGATTAATGATGAAAAAAATAATGCACCAGACGCTTAACTTGATATTAATTTACCTCGAGGAAAGCGGGAAAATAATTGACAATGAAAAAGGTGTGAAGTGGATTTTCAAGACTGATGAACATCTTAAAAAAATTATTGAGAAAGATTATAAGTTATATGGATTCTAATCTAATTTATTTACTACTTAAAAAAGATAACTTTAAAAGAGATTAATTCAAGAAAATTTAATGAGAGAAATTAAGATTAATCGAGTTGGTATTATTAAATTAGATAGTATTGGATTAAATGAAGAATCTGCTGATTTTTCTTTAATCCCTCGAGTTTATGAAAGAGATATTTCCCGATGGGATAGCGCTGACATTAGCAGGATTAAAAGGGGACAAGGTTTAGAACTAGCTGAAAAAAGAAGGTATATGGGATTAGTACAGTATTTTTCTGAAAGAGAAAGATTTTCTTCATCTGAAATGAGAAATGCTTTGGGTGAAAATAGGGACATTAAATTTCCATGTGCTTTTAGACTTAATGATGCTGAAGAATTAGAAGAACATTTAGAAATAATTTATCAAATATTGCATGCACATTACATGCTTGGAAAGAATGTAAATATGTTAAACAAGTTTCCTAATGATTGTTGTGGTATTTCAAGTAGTAATATTATGTTTTCTGCTTTAGCAAGAGGTTATGCTAATGCTGTTGTTGCTGGAAATCCTATATTTAGCGAAGATCATTGGTTTGTTGTGTTTCCTTTTGTTTTAAAAAATAAAGAAGGTGTAATTTTAGCTGATCCAACTTCTGATCAATTATATCCAAGTTTAAATGGAACAGCTCCTAGGAATTTATTAAGGGTTCATTTTGGAAGAGAATGGACATATGTAACTGAATGGAAAGGTAATTGCAAAACTAATGAAGATGTTGATTTATTTCCAAGTATGGTGATATATCCCAGGATAATGAAAGATTTTAATTTTGATAAACCTTGGTGGGCATCTGAAAATTATAGAATATGTTTAGATCAAGCTTATCAGAATTTAGTTGATGTTGTAATCGACTAAAAGTTTTATTAATCTTTCTGCTTTTATTAATTAATGAGATTTAGAATAAGTGAAAATGAAAAGAGAAGAATAGAAACTTTTGTAAAAGATTATTTAACTCCTTGGAATATAGATCATCTTTTAGCATTAAAAGAAACTACTGGTTTGTCACAAGAAAGATTTGGTTTAAATCTTGATTTTAAAATAAATGCTGTTTCTTATTGGAAAAAAGGTGGTAAACTTATGCCTCAACCTATGCCTGGAAATGTAGAAAAATTAGCTAGAGAATATGCAATTTATGTTTCTGAACATAAAGACGTTTATACTAATTTTTTAAGATTAGAATTTTTATCTGGAAATTATTGTTAAATTTTTATTTTTGAATTTTGTAATCTAAACTTTTATTAGCTTTTCTGTTTTTGTTGATTAATGATAAATGAACGTGAAAGAAAACTATTATGGGAGGTTGTTTTTGATATTCTTAATGAGGCTGACTCTAAAAGAATTAATGCACTAAGAACAGCAACCAGATTAACTCTATTAGATTTTGGATTAGAATTGGATATTTCTCCAGACACTATCTGTAAATGGGAATATGGAAAAAGAAAACCTTCTTCAGAAAGTATGATAATTTTTATTCCTAACTTTCTTGATTATATGTCTCGGAATGAAGAGGCTTATAGAAATCTCTGCAAATTAATCAGCCAATATGAATTATAAATTTTAAAAATAAATAGAAATAAATGATACTATGCATAGGCGGTAAATATAGGTTTGAAGTTATTAGTAAACGCCGGCTGAACATCTCGTTACCTTGATGCTTACACCGCATTCCTATCAAACTCATCTTCTATGAGTACTTCTTTTGTCTATTTTAAAGGAGGGTTTCTTCCTTAGATGCTTTCAGGAATTATCCTGTATGGCGTAGCTGCTCTGCCTGCCTTATCAGACAACAGATCACCAGAGGCCACGAATCGTTGTTCCTCTCGTACTAAACGATTCTTCCCTGCAGACAATAAACACTTCTAGTAGATATTGAACAAACTGTCTCACGACGTTCTGAACCCAGCTCACGAGCCGCTTTAATTGGTGAACACCCACACCCTTGGACGCTTCTGCACGCCCAGGTTGCGACGAGCCGACATCGATGTAGCAAACCGCGCCGTCGATTTGAACTCTTAGGCGCGACAACTCTGTTATCCCCGAGATAGCTTTTCTGTCATACCTAGCTCCCATCAATTGAGAACATAGGGGTTCGCTAGACCCATGTTTCCATCCTGCATTACATATTATTAGAAATACAGTCAGACCAGCTTTTGCTCTTGCACTCTCCAGAGGATTTCTAAACCTCCTGAGCTGATCTTAGGGCCCCACTGATATCTTTTCAGCGGGGTGCCGCCCCAGCCAAACTATCCACCTAATGTTGTTCTATAGCAGTTAGCTGCACAAAACCCGGAGGATGGTGTCTCATTTTCGTCTACACTCAAACTAGCGCCTGAGCTTTAGCGACTACCATCTACGCTGCACAACAAGTTCCGTGTAGCAGCATTAGGATATAGTAAAGTTCTACGGGGTCTTTACGTCCCACTAGAAGTCTCTGGCATTTGCACCAGAAGCGTGTGTTCGGGGGATTCTAACTAGGGACAATGGAAACCTCGTTATGCCATTCATGCACGTCGTCATTCAAACGACAAGGTATTTCGCTCACATCTGTTACTTAGACCTTTTTTTAAAAAAGGCGAACATACATTTCTATATGTTTCCTCTAATCGCTTAGAGGGTCGGACTATATCTTCATAAGCAATTTAATTACTTATGTTTGGCATATAGTCTCTGAGGATTCTAAAATTAGCAACTATTTATTTTTTAGTTTCTTCTATGAAACATTTTGAAAGAAGTCTGTCTAATGAATCATCGAATGCTATTTGGATAAATTCTTGCGGAGGAACCGCATAAAAATCCATTTTTGACATATTTGATGTAAAACGTGGTATTCCAGATTCAAAAACTTTAGAAATGGGAATCCATAACCATGTTTTATAATCTGAATCTTCATTAGATAAAGCATACCAGATATTTAAATTAAATTTTCTTTGAATTGAAGAATATTTTTTTGTTTCTTCGCTGTCAATTGGATATGTTTTATATTCTGAATTTAATTTTTTGTATTTTACATCAACAAAAATGAATCCCAAATTAGGTATTAAGACTAAAAAATCAGGTCTTTTTCCACTGAAATATTTTTTAAATGCAATAGATAATGTTTGTGTATCTTGTTGCAAATATAAATAAGGAATGTTGTGTTTATTTAACCATTCTTTAAATTTTATTTCAGTTTCAGAACCTTTTTTCTTATCTTCTTCGACTATATTCATTTTAAAATTAAAACTTCTTTATTTATAAATGTGCTCGATTTAGTCTTTCCTGCTGATTGTCCGCACTCATAGCATTTTCACTTATTTGTTATTTAAATATTTTTATAATAAGTAGCTTGAGATTCTCGGATGTTCCAGCATATAGCCAAATTTTGTTAAGGCAACTTTAGTGCTTACCTTAAGAGAATTATAGTTATTCCCGCCGTTTACTAGCCCTTAGCACTCTTGAAAGAATGTTTGAGGTACTAGCACTGGGCAGACATCACCTTTTATACCAGTCCTTGCGGATTTGCAAAAGGTTATGTTTTTGTTAAACAGTCGGGCTTCCTTAGTCATTGTACCCTGTAATCGCATCATTGAAGATACGAACGCAGGGATCCCTTCTACCTAGGCCACGGGACTAATTTGTCGATTTCCCTTAGTTAGATTATTCCCTCTTACCTTAGGCTTCTCACCTAGGGGCACCAGTGCTGGTTCTTGGTATGAATATTTAGTATTCTATTAATTCTTTTTTCACTGATCTCAGGCATTGACTGAATTCCTTGCGAAACTATTCCAAGATTTAATCTGGTTCTCATCCTAAAGATACTCCCCAGATTTATTCAAGTTAACATTTACGACAGTAAATGTCAATCTAGCCCGAGATGTCAAGGATTAATATTCTGTTGCCATTATGTAACTAAATAGTACAGGAATTTTAACCTGTTTCCCTTTCCACAATGTCCTATTAGGAATTGCGTTAGGATCAACTTACTCTCAGCTATTCGATATTGCTGAGAAAACCTTGCCCTTTCGGTATCAGAGATTCTAACTCTGTATAGATCCTACTACTACCAAGATTCTCATCATTACGAGGTTCATCGATCCTTACGGAAAGACTTTTGCCCTCGCAAAGCGCCTACCTACCACATTACTCAAAATAGAGTAAGTCCACAATATCGGTAAATGATTTAGCCCCGTCCATTTTCAGGGCATAAAACCTTGACAGGTGAGCTATTACGCTTTCTTTGAAGGATTGCTGCTTCTGAGCATACCTCCCTGCTGTCTTTGGTGTTACACACCTTTCGCCCTTTAGCACTTAATCATTTTTTAGGGACCTTAATTGTAGTTTGGGTTGTTCCCCTCTCGCAACAGACGCTTACCGCCCTGCTCCCGTTTCCCGAGGTCTACGATATTAAGATCTTTTGAGTTGGACGAAGAGGCGAGGATTTTACTCCCCGTAACTCTAAATCCGTAGCTATACAACCTTAATTATCTCGCCCGAGACTTGACTGCGGCCAAATTCGGTAGGAACCAGCTATCACCAGGTTCGATTGGCTTTTCACCCCTAATCCAAAATCAGAGGAACGTTTGCACGCAGAACCCCTTCTGGCCTCCACGATATTACTACCGCTTCACCATGTCCTGGATTAGATCACCTGGTTTCGGGTTGTAATCAAGTGACTTAAAGCATTTTCATACTTCACCCCTCGTAAACTGCGGGTTATTAGTTTCCTTTTGGTTTCATCTTGTAAAGATTTAACCTTGCCACTTGACTAGACTCCTTGGTCCGTTATTCAAAACGTACGATACAACTCCTAAGAGCAGTATCTAACTATAACCGTTAGGTTTCAGGATCTTTTAACACCCTATTATGGGTTCTTTTCAACGTTCTATCACTATACTAGATACGCTATCGGTCTTAAGAAGTATTTAGGGTTGGAAGTTGATGCCTCCCAATTTCAGGCCCAATATCAAATGAACCTTACTCTGGAAATCTGCACATCTTTTCAATACAAACATACAGGACTTTCACCTTCTAAGGTATTCCATTCCAGGAAACTTTTATTTGTATGAGGAAGACTAAAAGCAGCTCCAATAACACCACATTTCCTTTATATTTCTACAAAGGATTCAGTTTGCCCTTTGCTGCGTTTTCTCGCTGATACTAACAGCATCTCTATTGATTTCTTTTCCTGCGGGTACTAAGACGTTTCAGTCCCCCGCGTTCCCGATCATTACTGATCATCTTGCGATATGAAGTCACATTGAAGTATCTTTGGTTCAAAGGCTGCATGCGCCTACCCAAAGCTTATCGCAGCTTGCCACGCTCTTCTTCAGCTCTTAAGCCGAGTCATCCACCTAACGGCGTAGGTCTATACTTACCGCCTATGCACAGCTATCAAAATGATGTGATAAACTGCTCAGCCCAAAAATGTTTTATTGAGCCTCATTGTAAGGATTGCATCCTTCACGAACCTGCGCGAAAAATGTTTCCTTTTTTTGATACTTAAATTCTTTTGAATATCAAATGGACTCGTCGGGATTCTTCGATAATAAGGGTTGCACCCTTTATGAACCTGCACTCTTCGTACAAATCCTATTTATTTTCGAACCCGAGATCCCCCGCTTGCAAAGCGGATGCTCTACCGGACTAAGCTACGAGCCCATCTATTAAAGCATAAGCAATCTAGGATATGATAAGACCAATTGTGATTATAAAAAAGGAGGTGATCCAACCGCAGGTTCCCCTACGGTTACCTTGTGACGACTTAACCCACCTCACTGAACTTAGGTTCGAAATAATCAAATAACTAGTTCTCGCCTAAATACTGCTCGGTTGGCTTGACGGGCGGTGTGTGCAAGGCACAGGGACTTATTCACCGGGCCATTTTGAAGCCCGATTACTAGGGATTCCAGTGTCATGAGGGCGAGTTACAGCCCTCAATCTAAACTAAGGAATGGTTTAGAGGTTTTGCTTCTCTTTTCAGAGTTGCATCCCATTGTCCATTCCATTGGTGCGCGCGTGTAGCCCATGGGATTCGAAGCATACAGACCTACCGTTGCCTACACCTTCCTCCTTGTTTCCAAGGCAGTCTCTACATTGTGCTCAGCCATTCAAAAGAATCTGTAGCAAATGTAGATATAGGTCTTGTTCGTTGCCTGACTTAACAGGACACTTCACAGCACGAACTGACGACGGCCATGCACTATCTCTCGGCTCGTCAGGTAAAACCTTTAATCTGACCTTCATCCTGCCGTCGCTCATGGTAAGATTACCGGCGTAGAGTCCAATTGAACCGCACACCTCACCCCTTGTAGTGCGCCCCCGCCAATTCTTTTAAGTTTCAGTCTTGCGACCATACTTCCCAGGTGGTGAGCTTAACGACTTCTCTACGGCACTGCACATTCATATAGAATATGCAACACATAGCTCACAGGGTTTACTGCTAGGGCTACTAGGGTATCTAATCCTGATCGTTCTCCTAGCCTTCATTCCTCACTGTCAGACCTGTTCTGGGCAAATGCCTTCGCCATTGGTGGTCCTTCAAGGATTATAGCATTTTACCGCTCCCCCTGAAATACCTCTGCCCCCTCCCAGTCTCAAGTCTAGTAGTATCTTCTGCACACTGTTATGTTAAGCACAACAATTTCACAGAAGACTAACTAAACCAGCTACGAATGCTTTAGACCCAATAAACGTGGTTACTACTTGTGGCGCCGGGGTTACCGCGGCGGCTGGCACCGGTCTTGCCCACCACTTATTCGCCAATCTGTTTTCAATTGGCAAAAGCTTTACATGAGTAAAGCACTTGGAGTTCCCCTATCACACTTTCGTGCATTGTAAAGGATTCCTGACTGCTGCATCCCTTAGGACTAGGGCCAGTATCTCAGTGCCCTTCTCGGGGTTAGGACTCTCATCCCCCCTATTGATCACAGGTTTGGTGAGCCTTTACCTCGCCAACAGCCTAATCAACCGCCGACTCACCTTTAGGCTCGAATTTCAAAGATAATACATTCCAGTAATTATCTCCTATCGAGTATTACCCTCAGTTTCCCGAGGTTATCCTCGACCTAAAGACAGATTATCGACGTGTTACTGAGCCTTCTGCCGAGACTTCTTGCGAAATCTCTAACTTGCATGTCTCACTGAACTCCAACAGCAGCAACCTCCCGCAAGATCAACGGGAATTATATTTATTGGTCGCATTATTATTAAACTTTTTTTTTAAAAGAATTGGTCTTATCAATTTTCCTTTGCTTATGCTCATACTCAATGCAATATTAAGTACTCATAAATCTATCGGATAAAACCTCACTTAGATGTCTATTTTTTCTTTATTCTTGGTTTATAAAGATTTTGGTACATTTGGCTTTGCCCGAATAGTCTTTGAAAAGTAGCTCTTGCTCGAAAAGTGAGGAAACTGCCCGAAAAGTAGAAAAACTTACTTATTTTAAGATTTTAATGAAAAAACCATCAAAAAAGCAATTTCTTAAAGAAATGAAGAATAATATCAATAATGCTGATTTTTTAGTTACAAAGGAAGATAAGGATAAAGTTATTATTGTGGGAAGAGTTAAAAAATAGACTTATTTGGTCTTTAGGATAGATTTTTATATATATTCTATTTACTTTTAAGATGCAAGAAAAGACTAATTTTCAAGAAAGATTTTTATTAACTCTTGATTCTGACCCTACTTCTGAACTTATAAGAAGCGTATTAAAAAGTCCATTAGGTTTAGCACATGAAATTATAAGATGTCTTTTCAAAAATAACTTTGATAAAATAAGAGCTGAATTAGATAGTATAAAAGAATTTGTTGCTGGCGTTACGAGAGCTGAAAGATTAGGAAAAGAGTATATGTTAGCCCGATTTTATCCTTCATTATTTGCATTTCATCAATTCTTTCATAGTTCTTATAGAGCTAGACAAGGTAAAACCTTAGAAGAATTTATTAAAGAAGTTTTGAGAGAAACAGACCAATCTTTAAAAGTTCCAGATGATTTAAAAGATAAGATAAGCATATTAGCAAGCGTGTTTAAGGGTTATAATTCTAAAGGAGATGTTGATGTAGTAGCTCAAAATAAAAATAAAGTAATGGCAGTGCAATTAAGGTCTAGAGATGATACAGGCGGAACTACTGCTAAATCTTCTTTAGTTGAAGCATTTAGAACATCATTATCTTTACCAAAAATAAAAGATACAAACTTCTTTTATCATATAGGAGTATGGGAAGGAATAAATAGTAATCAGAAGAATATAACTAAGAGTAAAATTTACGATACTCTAGCTCATCAATTAATTCCATTAGGTATAACAAAACAAAAATTTTTAGATGACATAGAAAATGGAATATTGGTAAAACCAGAAATAACTATTAAACTATCTTATGGCACAATAGAAATATTGAAAACTATTAAAGAATGGTTAGGCAATCCAAAAAACCTTAAAGATTCCGCAATAAAAGATATGATTGTAAGATTAGAAAACTGGGATGATTTATGGTTATCTTATGCTATTGCTTCAATAGAAATAGAAATCCAAAAAATTAGAGGATTTAACAATATAGAATATCTTGATAGATTACTAAATAATATGAAATATGATACCATCAAATTTACTAAAAATCAAGAATATATTAATTTAGCTAATGAACTTGCATTAAAAATAATTCCTTTATGGTCACAACCCTCAATACCCCTAGACTCACCTTCAGATAAAGTCCATTATATAAGAGATTTAATATTATTAAAACTGATATATAATACTTTTTAGGATTTTTCTAGAATTATAAGATATTCAGATTTCATACCTTCTGGATTTAAATTATTCCTACCTTTAAACAATTTTCTAGAAACAATTTTGTCATCAAAAACTTCTATCGGTTTATAACTGAGAGTTTTAACAAAATATTCATAAATTACTTTCCAAATTTCAACTTCTATACCTTCCATTTTGGGATTACCTATTAATATACAAATTTTTCCACCTCTATTTAATCTTTCAGATGCTATTTCTAAGGTCTTTATAGTAAACCAAAAATAAGAATCAAACAGGGCAATTAAATTTTTCTTTATTAATCTACCTTTAACTTCTTTTATATATTCTCCATTTATTATACCTTCTGCTTTTCTAAATGGAATTTCTTTACTTGTTAATTCTTTTATCTTTTCATTAGATATTCCAGACCATCTCATTTCCATTTTGAAAGTTCTCATATATTCTTGTGCTTGTAAATATGGTGGCGAAGTAATTATACAATCTAATTTAGGTATCTTATTAAAATCAAATCTATATGCATCCACACCTGAAAAATAAGTAATCTTACCATCTAATTTTTTTTCTTTTAATAGTTTAGATACAGACTTATTAATATCCTCTAAAAATATTAATGCTTTTTTTTCTATTATTTCTTTCTGATTATCTTTTTCTAAAAACTTCTTAATGAACTCTTTTTTCTTTTTTGATATAAATAATTTAGGCATAGAATGTTCGGCAAAAGAATAAAGTTTTGATAATTTAAATAGAACTAATATAACTATATTTTGTGTTATCTCTTCTTCTTTATTTTTCAAATTATGATAATTACTCCAGACTCTAATAAAATATTCATAAAGTTCTTTTGGATACCAATATTCTAATTCTCCATTTATGTCTAAAATTTCAGTTTTTTCTCCTTTCAAAACTTTATCTAAAAATATTGATGCATCTGTAAAATATTTATTCCATTCCATTAAATCAAATTTAGGCATTTTTATAGAATAAAAATAATTAAGTAAAGGGTTTATGTCAATCATGTAAGAATCATAACCTTTAATTGAAGATTCTAAAGCAGTAGTCCCTGAGCCAGCAAATGGGTCTAAAACAATCCCATTATCTTTACAATAATTATCTAAACAATACCTAACTATCTGCGGTATAAATTTTGCTGGATGATAATATATGGAATGAGTTAAATATTGTGAACTAGATATATCAGATACTTCTTCTCTAAAAGAGACTATTTTTGGTTTAGGGAATTCCATTTTATTCACTTTTCTTGAGATAAAGGCATTATTCTGGTTTTCCAGAATACAGACCATCTTTCTTTTTCTGATTCAATAAAATTAATAGCTGTATTTTCTTCATTAGCTGTTTCTAAGATTTTATTGTTTAGAATATTGAAATCTTCTTGTTGCCCTTTAAAGTTTGCCCACTGAATTGCTTGATAAGGTGTTAATTGTTCTATAACTGATACATTCCTTAAAAAATCTTCAGTTATATTAGCTCCATTATAAAATTCTTGTTCTGCTGATAAATTAAAACCACCTAAATTTCTATCATATTTCATTATTTCTGCCACACTTTTATTTATTATTCCTTTAACTACTTCAGTAGGCATATTTTCCAAGAAAGTTTGTCTTTCAGATAATATATCAAAACTATAACAAGCATACGCAAAACTGCCAGAAACATTTGAAAATGAACTTTGAACTTTTCCATAACTTAATCCTAAAAGTAAAGGTGCATTATCTCCTGTTTGTAGCATACTATTCCTTAATTTAATTTTTGTTAAATTGATAATTGTATCTGCTCCATTAAGACCATAGCATTGAACACCTATTAATTTTGAATTTTCAAACTCATAATTAAAAATATCTTCAAATAAATCTATTTGATGCTTTGAACAAAAGATGGGAACTAAAACTTGACTTTTATTTAAAATAGACAAAACTTTTTCTTTTCTTTTCTTCCATTCTTCAAGAGAGCTGTTTTTAGGTATAGAATAAGGCACAAGAGTTAAACCTCTGGTTGCTAAATCCTGAAAATCTACTTCTGCTTCAGAAAATGTTAGAGTTTTCCATTGTTTATCATTTCTTTGTTGAAAAGCTAAAAAGAATCTATTTTGTTTTTTTGCATGTGCTTTACTTTCTGCAATATTATCAAAATCCCATATATTTTTTTTCTTTATGAAAGGTATATGAAATATTTGAAATGGAGAAATTAATGTTGTTTTATTATTATTTAATCTTCTTTGTTCTCCTGTAATTAAAGCATTATTAACTGCCATTTTATGATTAAAACTTTCCCATTCAGATGTTTTTATTTTTTTTACAACAAGTCCAGTTTTATTGTCAGTATATTCAACTTTAATGTTTTCTAATATCATGTTCAGTCCCTTCCACTACTGCTGTTGGATTAACAAGAGTATAAACTCTTTTTCTTGTATCCTCTTTATCTAATTCTACTTTGAGCCATCCAGCATTTTTTAATTCATTAAACATTACACTAATCAAATTTCTATCTAAAAATTTTAATTCTTTTTGAGCTTGTTCAAAGGTAAAAGGTTTATTTTCAAACTTTTTCCATAATAAAGCATATCTGTTCCACACCCATTTAGGAATTGCGTTAATCATCTTAGCAAATAGATAATATAATTAGTATTTAAAACTTTCGGATATTTGAAGCACCTCTAACAGAAGGCATAATATTACAAAAATTTAAAATTTGAATTTCTTTTTTTAATTTTCTATTAACATATCTTTTCATTTTATCTTCGTCAAAATTATTTTTATTCTTTATTTTATAATCTTCTTCTAACTTATCAACTTTGTTTTCAAAGGCTTCAAGTATAGATTTAAGCTGTTCTCTCATCTTTAATTTCTCCCTTTAATAATTTGTATAATAATGGTTTATCACCCGCTTCGGAAATTACACAACTAACATATGTTTTTTCGTCTAACCCATACTTTTCTAAAACAGGTTTTGGGATTGTTATAACAATAGACCCCCCAACTTTCCTTAATTGTGAAACAAACTCATTTATCATTTTATATATATTTAATAATCTTTTATGATATTTTATATATATTTAAGGATTTCTATGACCAAATTTTAGTAATAGAAAGGTTTATATATTAGTTAATACCTAATATAATTAGTAAATAGTTAATAGAAATACAAGAACCCCTAAGGGTTCAGGAGATTAAAATGGCGTCTAACCAAAATAACCTAAATTTAGGTAATGAAAAGAAAAATATAAATTTATCGGAAAGCAACTATAAAAACCTTACAAGAGAGCAAAGAGGATTATTAATAGCCAAAAATTATAGAATAAAAAGAACTGATAAAGGCTATTTAGTGCCTTCTCAATTTAACAAAGGAGAATATTTAGTAAAAGTAAGATATGACCATAAAGAATGTAATTGCCCTGATTATGAAATAAGAAGGCAGAAATGCAAACATATTTTTGCAGTAGAATACAGCTTAAAGAAAGAAATAGACAAGGAAGGCAATACAATAATAACCCAGACAGTAAAAAAGACCTATCCTCAAAACTGGAAAGCCTATAATATTTCTCAAACAACTGAAAAAGAAAAGTTAATGGAATTGTTAGCTGATATTACTTCAAGAATAAGACAGCCAGCTTATACTTTTGGCAGACCAAACAACAATTTAGGAGATACAATATTTTCTATGGTGTTTAAAGTCTATTCTACATTTTCAGGGAGAAGGTTTGCTACTGACTTAAAGTTTGCACAAGAAAGAAATTACATTGAAAGTATTACACCTTACAATACTATGTTTAGATACTTCAATAATCAAGACCTAACTAAAATATTAAGCCAGATGGTAGTATTAACATCTTTGCCTTTGAAGACAATAGAAACTAAATTTAATATTGATTCTACTGTGTTTGGA
>Ga0208375_1002519_pt1 | contig 17177 bp, 16 predicted proteins | sample RifOxyD1_FD_184038 | JGI IMG/M metagenome (GOLD analysis project Ga0208375, IMG submission 184038) | Soil microbial communities from Rifle, Colorado - Rifle Oxygen_injection D1 (SPAdes) | ecosystem: Environmental > Terrestrial > Deep subsurface > Rock core/Sediment | place: Rifle, Colorado... | reverse complement strand
GCAATTGCAGATCTCGGTAATTGTTACTCTATGGCGATTCAAAAAAATGACTTACATCCCCACATCATTTTTGGGCCGGCATACAAAGGAATCCCGATCGCAGTAGCGACTGCTGCAGCACTTGGGAAAAATGTCAGCTATGCATTCAATCGCAAAGAAGCAAAGGGTCATGGCGAGCGCGGCGAAATCGTCGGCGCGACAATCGAAGGGAAAAAAGTGATCATAGTCGACGACGTAATAACTACGGGAGGGTCGGCGAAAGAAGCCTTCGAGTTTGTACTGAGGCACGGCGGAATTCCTGTTGGGTGTGTCATCGCTTTCGATCGGCAAGAGCGCACAGAAGATAGTAGTCATTCTGCTGTACAGGAATTTCAGCGCGAATGTCGAATTCCCGTATACGCCATTGCGACCGTATCTGACCTTATCTCGTATCTTAAGTACAACACTCTCGGTCCCTTTTGCGGCGGCATCCGGCGAGAAGTATATCTGGAGGAAATCGAATCCTATTTGGAAAAATATCGAAGTATCTGACTTGAATTGGTCAAACAAACAAAACCCCCGGCACACAGAGTGTGCCGGGGGTTTTTATGTTATTGAAAATTAGCGACGTGCCTTTGAGCGATCGTTTTCAGTGAGGTGCTGCTTGCGCAGGCGAACGCTCTTTGGAGTGATCTCGAGGTACTCATCATCTACCATGATCTCAAGCCCGCGCTCAATGGTAAGGTCGAATATCGGCACGAGAATGATGGCCTCGTCGGTACCCGAAGAACGCACGTTCGACTGATTCTTCCCTTTTGTTGGGTTTGCCAACATCTCCTCGCCCTTTGACGTGTTGCCGATGACCATACCCTCATACACTTCGGTCGCTGGCTTGATGTAGAGCTGTCCGCGATCCTGGAGAGACCAGAGTGAGTAACCGAGCGCCTTCCCTGTAGCCATCGAGATCATTGACCCGACGATGCGCTTACGAATTTCACCTGCATATGGTTTGAATCCGATGACGCGAGACGAAAGAATTCCCTCGCCCTTCGTATCGATGATGAACATGTTCTTGTATCCGAGCAGTCCACGGGTCGGACCCTCGAGTGTAAGACGCACGATATTTCCGTGTTGGACGAGATTCTGCAGCACGAAAGCGCGTGCACCAAGCTTCTCGATGATGGCGCCCTGGAATTCTGACGGCGTGTCGATGATAACTTCCTCAAACGGCTCGAGCTTTACGCCGTTTTCTTCACGGATGATGACCTGCGGCTGAGAGACCTGCATTTCGTATCCTTCGCGGCGCATATTTTCGAGAAGCACGGCGATGTGGAGTTCGCCGCGACCAGACACGCGGAACGACTCAGCATTCTGAAAATCCACCTTAAGACCGACGTTCACTTCGAGCTCTTTCTCGAGACGATCGCGAATCTGGCGACTCGTCACAAATTTTCCTTCGCGTCCTGCGAACGGCGAGTTGTTAACGAGAAAATTAAGCACGATCGTCGGCTCGTCGACGGCGATGGCTGGGAGTGGAGCCGCCTTTTCATCAGTCATGACCGTCTCGCCGATGTAGATGTCTGGGAGACCGGCGATGAGCGTAATATCTCCCGCCTTTGCCTCCGTCGCTTCGACACGATCGAGACCTTTGAAGGTAAATACTTTCGTTGTGCGACCAGTACGCACTTCGCCGTCCGGCTTTTTTATAAACACCTGCTGATTTGGGCGGACGGTGCCGGAGTAAATGCGGCCGATGGCAAGACGACCCATGAAGTTGTCATAGGCAAGATTGAACGGCTGGAGCATGAGTGGTGCCGATTCATCAGCATCAGCATTTGCTGCTGGCACCTTCTCGAGAATTAAATCAAGAAGCGGACTGAGATCTTTCTTCTCGTCAGTAAGGTTCTTAATCGCAATACCCTCGCGGCCAATCGAATAGATGACCGGGAAGTTCGACTGCTCGTCTGATGCGCCAAGCTCAAGGAAAAGCTCGAGCACCTGCTCCTCTGAGCGGGCTGGGTTTGCGGCTGGCTTGTCGATTTTATTCAAAACGACGATCGGCTTTAGTCCAAGCTCAAGCGACTTCTTCAGCACGAAGCGCGTCTGAGGCATTGGACCTTCCTGAGCATCAACCACAAGAAGTACGGAGTCGATCGAGCGGAGTACGCGCTCCACCTCAGACCCGAAGTCTGCGTGTCCCGGCGTGTCGACGATATTGATCTTGGTACCCTTGTATTCAACCGCCGCATTCTTGGCGTAAATGGTGATACCGCGCTCCTGTTCGAGAGCGTTACTGTCCATCGATGTGCCCTCAGAAGCAGCGCCGGTCTGCTTTAAAATGGCATCGGTGAGCGCCGTCTTCCCGTGGTCGACGTGCGCGATGATTGCGATATTGCGTATCTCCATGCAAATAAAAATGGCCCGCGGGCCTGTAGATTCAATATACAACGCGTGGGATTTTATGCAAGTTTAGTGTCTACATAAACATCGTGATAATCGCCGCTGCGCCCGAAATCGCCATGATGCCGATTGTAACCCACCCCATGAGCGATATGAGCGGATGATTCGCATATTCACCCATGATGTGTTTGTCTCCTGAAATGCGCACGATGAAATAGAGAATGAATGGCGCGATAATACCATTCCCCACTGCCGCATAGATCAGACCATGAATTGGATCAAGACCTGCGAAATTCGCGATGATGCCGAGCAACATCGACACGATAATGACACCATAAAATGCATGCGCCTGCTTCAACTTGAGGTATAGCCCCTGCTTCCAACCGAAACTTTCAGAAAGCGCGTACGCCGAAGAGCCGGCGAGCACGGGTACCGCAAGAAGACCGGTACCTACGATGCCAATAGCGAAGAGCAGATACGCGAAATCCCCAAACGGTTTGAGCGCCGCAGCCGCTTCATCTGCGGTCGTGATGTCGGTTATGCCATTTGCAAAGAGCGTACCGGCACATGCGGCGAATATGAAAAAAGTTATCAAGTTTGAAAAGAACATGCCGCTCCACACATCGGTGCGCATGCGGCGTATCGAGTCTTTGTTTACATCATGCCGTCGTTCTTTCACGGTCGATTCGCCGAGCAATATCCTCTCCTCTACTTCTTGAGATGTCTGCCAGAAGAATAGATAGGGTGAGATGGTTGTACCCAAGATAGCGCAGATAAGGAATATCTGGTCCGCAGAAAAAGTAATCGATGGTACAAAGGTGTGGTACAACACCTCACCCCAGTCGAGATTTACTGCAAATGCAACGGCGACATACGAGAACAGAGCGAGTGCGAGATACTTCAAATACTTCGCGTAGCGCGCATACGTCGTGAAAATTTGTAAAAAGAGACTGAAAAATGCAAAGAAAATGACGAATTGCTCTACTCTCACACTCGGAAACAAGAGACGCGACGCGGCGGCCATCGCACCAAGGTCAGCCGCAATATTAAACACATTGGCGACCAACAGGAGGCCCGATACGGTGTACAGAGCCGTCATGGAATGATGCCGACGAATGTTTGCTGCGAGCCCCTGCCCAGACACGAGACCGATGCGAGCACACATTTCCTGCACGATCGCCATAAACGGAAATGTGAATAGCGACATCCATATAAGCTGAAAGCCGTACTTCGCTCCAGCTTGCGAGTAGGTGGCGATGCCGGAAGGATCATCATCCGCGGCTCCGGTAGTGAGGCCAGGACCGAGAGTGCCCCAATACTCCTCTGCGCGTTTAAATGGCTTTTTGTTGATGAGAATCTTTTCCTCTTTCTCTACAAAGGCGATACTTTCTTCCAAAATCTGCGCGGGCGCCTCAAACACTTCAGCAATCTCCTCTTGGATCTTACTCTTCGTCATATCGTCTCTTTATCATACCTGTTCCATACCGAAACGGGCAGCACATCACCATATTATGTAGAGCGGATAAACCCGCCCTCGCGCAATTCCCGAAATGCTTCACGAAGTTCTTCGTCGGTGTTCATGACGATCGGCCCATGCCAAGCAATAGGTTCATTGAGCGGTGCGCCGGAAATGAGCAGGAGACGCGCGCCCGTAGCGGGCGCGCGGAGCGAAATAATGTCGCCTTCTCGATTGAAAAGAAGAATGGTTCCGGGCGCATAATACATCGGCTTCAGATCATCCACTGCAACACCACCCTCGATCACATATGCAAACGCCGTGTGTCCGTCATTTACCGGAATAGAGACTGTCCCATTTGCTTCAAGCGAAACATCTATATAGAGCGGATTCCCCGCAACAGATTTCAACGGACCTTCACTACCGGCAATAGTCCCAGATATAACTTTTACTCGCGCTGATTTCCCCAGACCGACCTCAGGAATCACTGAACCCTTTAGGTCCTGGTAGCGCGGCGGTGACATCTTATTTTTCTTCGGTAAATTCACCCACAACTGAAACCCGCGTATACCGTGTACGCTCTCAGGCATTTCCTCGTGAATAATGCCGCTGCCGGCCGTCATCCACTGCACCGCACCGTTTTCGATCACCCCTTCATTTCCGAGACTATCTTTATGGCGCACGGCACCATCGAGAATGTACGTAACCGTCTCCATGCCGCGATGCGGGTGCCACGGAAATCCGGCGAGATAGTGCTCTGGAATATTCGAACTGAAATCATCAAACAGCAGGAAAGGGTCGAGACGCGATGTTTCGGTATTTGAAAATCCTCTGCGCAAACGCACACCGGCACCCTCAAAAATTTCCTGTGCTTTTAATGTACGGTCGAGTGATCGTGAGTTCATTTCTCAAGATCAAGAATATCATCGATACGAATCTGGGAAACGAACTCCGGTACGTGCGATACAAGGATCATCGCTCCCTGATATTCATCAAGCGCCTTTGCGATCACCGGCAAGTGACGAAAGTTAATATGGTTTGTCGGCTCATCGAGAATGAGGAGCCCCGGCCGCTCAAGCACAAGAGAAGCAAACGCAACCAGCCCTTTCTGTCCCTCAGAAAGACTCCCGATCTTCGTATGAATCACATCTGCAGTAATTAGGAACCCGGCTGCAACTGCACGCAACCGCTCTTCATCTGGTTTTCCCATCGCCTCCGCAAGTGCCTCGTACACCGTCTGGTCGAAATTAAGTGTCGAGAAATCCTGTCGGTAATAGCCGACCTTCACACCCTTTTGAATGACTGATCCCTCAGCCGTGCCGCGAGCGATAGATTCCAAGAGCGTACTCTTGCCGATGCCGTTTGGCCCACGAAGAAGCAAGTGGGAATTCTTTCTGAGCGCGATATTTGCAGTCTTCTTTACCGGCTTCTTCCCTTTCAATACCGTATATGAAGAGAGTTCAAGAACAGTGCCCATGAGACTATCTTGGGCAGGAATAATGAACGGACGAATAGTACGATCTTCTTTCCGCACATCCACTTTCTCTTCTTCCATTTCTTCGATTTCGTCACGCATCTTCTTCGCCACAAGACGCATCTTCCCTCCCTTCTGTGCGAAAAAGTTCATCTTGTCTTTATTGTCCTGAATCTTCTTTGCGAGCTGTGCATTCTTTCGATTCTCCTTTTCGATACGCATCAAAATATCGCGCTGCACGTCATGATAGTTGCCCGGATACTGCTCGATCTTGCGAGTAAACACATCGAGATAGAGGACACCTGTGGTAAATGCATTCAGGAATTCCGCATCGTGCGAAATTACTACGACCGTGTTTGGGTAGTCCACGAGAAACTTGGTGAGGTGTTCGATACCTGCAGTATCAAGATTGTTCGTCGGCTCATCGAGGAGGAGCAGGTCGGGGTTTTGTATGAGCGCTGAGGCTAGCAGGAGCCGCGCCTGCTGCCCGCCCGAGAAACTCCGCACGATGCGGTCGTGCAATTTCTCATGATGCTCCAAGTTCACGACTTCAAGCACCTCATCGATTCTCGGATCGATGTCATACACCTTCTCGGTAAAACACTTCTGGAAGAAATCACGGACCGTGAGGTCGAGATGGTCGCGCGGGATCACCTGTGCTGCCGTAGCGACACGCATGCCATGCGACCGATGTATTTCTCCGGACTCGGGTTTGTGTGCTCCGGTCATAAGCTTGAAGAGGGTCGTCTTCCCCGCACCGTTCTGACCCATGACAGCCATCTTCATGCCGCGGCGCAGCGAAAAATTCACCTCGTCGAGGATCGGCTTATTGTGCCCGTATTCAAATGATACGTCTTCGAAGTGAATGACGCTCTCTTCTCGTGCCATCTAGACACCCTACTACCAAACGAGTCGAGCGGCAAAGCGTGTCCTCACACATTTGCCCGAGACGAGAGCCGGTAGAAAGGATTGTATTCAAGACTTAACGTAGTTCAGCAAAAAAAGGAAAAGTAACGTAAGATGCGCGTATGGATAAAAAACCTGAGGACGCATACCTGATGCGCATCAACAAATACCTCGCGAAACAGGGTATTTCAACGCGCCGCGGCGCAGACGAGCTCATAACCCAGGGCAAAGTCCTCTTGAATGGCAAAGTCGCTGTTTTGGGTGACAAGGTTCAAGAAGGCGACAAGGTCGAGATGCGCGCCCTTCGCAAACCAAAGAAATACGTATATTTCGCATACAACAAGCCAGTCGGCATCATCACCCACTCGCCGCAGGAGGGAGAGAAAGACATCAAGCAGAGCGTCGAGACTGCGCCAGAAATGCGCGGAGTGTTCCCGGTAGGGCGCCTCGACAAAGACTCGAGCGGCCTCCTCATCCTTACCAACGACGGCCGTGTGACCGATCGCCTCCTCAACCCGGATTACGAACACGACAAGGAATATCGAGTGCGCACGCTCGATCCTATTCGCGACAGTTTCAAGAAAACGATGGAAGCAGGTGTCGATATTGAGGGCTACCTCACAAAACCATGCGTCGTGCGAAAGACCGGCCCAAAGACATTCAACATCACTCTCACCGAAGGCAAGAAGCACCAGATCCGACGCATGGTAGCGGCCATGCACAACACTGTTGTCGACCTTGAGCGCACTCGTGTATTAAATATCCGTCTCGACAACCTCAAGCCAGGCGCCTGGCGCCCCATCGAAGGAAAAGAATTGGAAATGTTCCTCGAAAAGATCGGGATGCAAAAGTAAGAACTCTTGCGCGCACAATCACTCGGAGACGGCGTGTGACCTATGCGGGAAACTCAACAATAAACATCGAACCCTTTCCGGCTCCCTCTGATTCGGCACGAATGGTGCCACCATGATCTTCAATGATCTTCTTCGCAATGTACAAACCATACCCAGTAGAATGCACGTTTATTTTCTGCGAGTCTTTGCCGTGCCCGCCTTCGGTCCACAAATACTTCCTATCATCCTCAGCAATACCAACGCCCGTATCCTTTACCTTAAGAATCATCTTTCCATTCCCTTTCGTGAGGGAAAGCGCAATTGAGCCGGACGGCGTGTAATTGATCGCATTGTCGATCAGATTGCGCAGCACATGGTCAGCGATTTCATTCGTATCACCAATAAGCATATACGACCCATTACTTTCATCGGCAGTAAACGAGAGCGAAAGACCTTTCTGTTCTGCTGTAGGTCTCATACTCTCGACAGCCTCTGCCACACGCGCTTTCAGATTGAAAGGTTCTTTTGCATACGAAACTTTTCCTTTTTTCAGGTTTGACGCCTTAAGAATATCTGTCACCGAACGTTCGCCATCGCGCGCCTGCCTGAGCGCTTGCTCGACGAATGATTTAAGCTGTTCCGGTATCGCGCCGAAATCTCCGTCGCGCAGCGCGGCAAACGCATTAGCATCTTTCGCCAAAAATCCTTTAACTTCGTGTCCAATGAAGTGGAAAAGGCCTTCCTGCCGTTCGCTCGTCTCCTTCAATTCTGCCGTTAGGTTTTCGAGGTGTAATGTATCTTGTACGATTTTGATGCTTCCAAGAAGCACCGTGATGAACGCCGTAACATTTATGATAATTTCCGTCGTCTCGGTCGAGTACAGCACATTTATAAAGGTGAAGACCGTCACCATGAAGCCTACAAATGCCGTCGTAACGACCTTAAGATCGAAAAGATGGTGTCGACTGATGGCGTATGACGTCATCATGACAAACGGCAGAAGATACAGCGCACTGAATGGTATGAACTTCGGATCGTTAAATATAGTCGGGATAAAGAAGTTAAATGTGAGCAGGAGAACAAATGTTAAAGTCATTCCCAAAAGCATCAAGGAATACGGACGACGATGCTCCTTTGGAGCCTGAATTGTTTTCTGAACCAACTTCCAAATACCAAGAATGATAAGTCCCGGCACAAGCAACCCGAATAACGGAATGGCCGGACCATGCTGCACCCCTCCGATTGAGCCAAAAGAATCAACCACATTTATGTGCTCAAATACATATGGGGTAAGCGTCAAAAGAGACACAGACGCAGTGACTGGCAGGAGCACGTAGGTATACCAAAGAGGGCGACGATGCTCTGTATCCGGGAAAACGGATGCGAGATGGAAGAACGTAAAAGCATGCCATGTCGCAAAGAACATAACTCCACGCAGAAGCCATAACGCCGCATCACTTGCCGGAAGTTGATAATACGAAAAATTCAAAATGCTCCACACAACCGTGACGCTCGTGAAATAGAAAAATGCGCGATTTGTCGCCGAGTGTACGTTGTTAAAAAGAATAACGAATCCGAGCAAGCAAGTTCCTGCAACAGCCACCCCGACGGATAGCAAATCAAGATGCAAGAAAGTATCCATATTCCCTTAGTGTAACCCCTCAATCACCGGTTCGCGACGGAAAGACACAGCGCTAGGCGCACTGGCATACCCAACGCGGAACATGAGAAAAGGGTTCTCGACTTTCAACTCCTCCTTCATGCGAGCATACGCTGTTCGCACAGACGCATATTCCTTTTCAGAAAAAACTGTTGTATTTCCTTGCTCGATTGCACGTGCGAGAAATAACATGCCTGTAATAATTTGGAGCGACATGCCTTGTGCAGCAACCGCAAGCCAGACTCGCTCAAGCAGACGCCCCGCCTCAACATACTTTCTTCGCTCAAAACGATCGAGTGTCACAAGTCCAAACGCCGACGCGCTTGCATTCTGATCTGCATTTGTCTTAGCGACCAGTGTAGGAAAACCAATCTTAGCGAGCACTTGTGCGACCGGCCAATATTTCAAGACTTTGAAAAGAAGGCGGGCGGGCGGCGGCAACTCAAGAGTACGAATATAGAGGCCAGATTCCCCTGCCACGTTTCTCTCTTTTGACCAGAAAATGCTCTCAAAAAAAAGCTCGTGCAGTGTCTTATTCTGCATCGCGATTTCTTCCATCGTCGTCAGTGCGCGCGACACTACTGACATAACACGCCTATCTGCAATAAGCGCACATGCCACCCCTTCTGGATTTCCAGCTGCACTCATAATCCAAGCACGGTGATTCTGAGCAAGAGGGATTTTTTCATACGCTTTTCGATTTGAATGACGAAACGGAATTGCCTGATGTAGTTTCTGCTCTTCAGTAGAAAGCATACCTCCTTCGTGCAGCACAAGCGTTACTACAAGAGACCCTTCATTGTGGTAGCGCACTTCTGGAGCATATCCTAAAGCCTTCGCTTCAAGTTCTGCATTTTGAACCGCTGCTCCAAGAGCGATATATGTCCCGCTCCCATCTACGTTGAGCAGTGCATTATCTTTTTCCGTAAGCGCATGGAACTCAATCGAGTTTGGAGCATGGAAGACAAAGCGCCAAGGCTGTGAATTATCTCCGGAAGGCGCGGCGGCTGCGGCGGTACATATCTTTACGATTTTATCCCGATACGCTGCATCCATAATTTTTAGAGACCAATCGTCGAGAAAAAATTTGCGCGCGCCTTTTCACGAGCGTCCTTTATGTGGGGCTTATGATGATCTGGATCAATAAGCGCATCGAGACTGACTTCACACTTCTCCTCGTTTACGGGCTGTCCAAGCGCAAGCCGCTTAAGAATATACGCAATTCCAACACCCGAGAGCGTGGCAGCATCGCCAAGCTGAGGCCACGAATAAATCTCGCGACCTACCTGAAGAAGAGAACTCATCATGCGCTCCGTCACAAACTGCGGACCAGCGATTTTCGTCGCGAGCTTCGGCAATTCAGCAGGATTAAAGGATTTGAACATCTCAAGACTTACATCGCCAATCACGCCATTGAACAACTTCTTTGTCTTATCCAAATCAAATCGCTCTGTTTCGACAATAATATTGTCGCCATTATCAGTCGCCATGACAACCGGAATGCCGCGCTCACGCGCGGCAAGTCGCAGACGGATTTTTATTTCGAGATTGTCAGTTTCCTCAACCAGTACATTTGCTCCAGCAAAGAATGCATCCATGTTGGACTCTTGTACGCCCGATGCATATACTTCAATCTCAGCATACGGATTCAATTGGTAGATATACTCGCTCACGAGATCGGTTTTTTTGCGTCCGAGCTCGAGATACGTAAAGCGAATGCGATTTAAGTTTGAAGCAGAGACTTCGTCTGGATCGGCTATCTTGATACGACGAGCGCCGCCCATGAGCGCAAATGTAAGTGCGCCATGACTGCCCACACTGAGCCCGGCATACGCGACTGTGAGGTCATAGAGCTTTACCTGCTCTTCTTTTGTGATGATATTTTGATTGCGTGCAGTACGAATCTCCTGATGTTCCCCGTGCGGAAGATAGTGCGCAAGCGTCTTATTCCATGGAAAAAAGAACCACTCGCCAACCTCATCCATCGACTTGCCTCCAGCATATTCGGCGGTAAATGCAGAGAGTTCTTCCGTATATTGTTTTATGAATTTGAAGCGCGGATTACGGATAAGGAACAGATCTTCAAGCAGAAGATCGTACCGATCTACAACCGAAGCTGGCTGAAGTCTCGAACGAAATGCTTCCAATGATTCACGAGAGCGATCAAGTTTTTCCGGTTTCATACCGGAAATAGTACCACGCACCTGAGGATTTATGATTGTCGCACGACCCAGCGCTGCTTGCCGCCCGGCTTAAAATACGTCGGGTCTTCATACTTCCAGAACACGAGTTTCGGATATGAACGGTCACCAAGATGGCTACAGAGCTCTCGAAATTCAGAATTCTTTTTGCACAGATTCTGTACTATCGCAGCAAGTAACTTTTTGGCCAACACGTTTCCGACCTCCCTATCCGGCTTCTGTTCAATATTTATTTCCAAATACTGGTCGTGGTTCTCATCGTATTTTGTAACTAGAGCAAGTTTGCCCGTGAGACTTTCTGTAAAACGTTTGTCGAGCAGAACTTCTTTGATCGTCTCTGGATATACTTGCAGGCCGTAGAGCGTCGTCGCGAGATCGATACGCTCAAACACATACACAAACGGCAATTCATATGCAACCTTCTTAATTCCGGCATCCTTCACCTCCTTCTCGAAATCAACCCCATGCATCTTGAATCGTTCAACGAGCTCGCGGAACGTATACACTCCGCCATTGTCTCCAATCGCGTAACGAATGAGTGGCATAGCACTATCTCCGGAAATGAGGATTTCACCTCCCGAAGCTTCAAACGAAGTGAATTGCGGTATGTACTGAGCAAGGGTCGGAGTCTTTACCGTCCCGCCAAAAATATCAGAGAATAGGTTCTTATTTTTAAGAGCGAGTCTACGGGCAAGAATCGACAACGGCGTCTCAAACGCCATAGTGCCAATGTCTGCACTTCCATAGATATTTATCATGTCAGTGAGTGGATTCTCGATACCGACCTTTTCGGCCAGATGATCCCTGAATTGTTCTGAAAATGCTTCTGCTGCAAACAGAAGGCAGACACGATGATTCTTGAAAGTAATGCCCTGCGCAAGAGCTTCATCAATGACATCCTTGAGAAAAGGGGGGTAGCCGGTAAGAATGAGCTGTTCGTACTGTGGCGCCAGGTCCGTCAATATTTTCAGAATTTCCACTTTGTTTATGCCTGGAGTGAGGATTGAAATTGGGTATCCGCGACGACCCATACTAGCGTATGCCTGATACGTGATGACGCCTCCTATCCAGACACCCATACCGAAACATACAATAACGAGCGTCGATGCATCTTTCTTTAATGAGCTGGTACGGAAAATAAGCTCATGAATGAGTGCTGATTGATCATCGACTCTGTGCGAACGTGCGAAATACGTTGGCTTCCCAGTAGACCCAGAAGTCGAAGTGAGAATGTATGGCAATCGCGTCAAACCATGCCACAACAGATCTGCAAAAGAATGCTCTCGAAGATAATTCTTTTTTGACATCACGGGGATGGACTCTATATCTTCCGTCGTACGAATCGAATTTCGAGAAGTGTTATTTTTCTTCAGAAAATTTCGATATGCGGGAACATTGAGTGAAACTCGCTTAAAGAGGTTAAGAAGATGCTCCCTGCCACTACGTGTCCAATCTGCACTTTTGAGAGTATCGAGCGCACTGAAAAAAGCTCCAGGAGAGGAGAACATCTGCTTCGTAGCGGATGTAGAAACCTTCTTTTTTGACACAATACGTGAACTCATAATAGGCAGCATAATACCACAAATATATAATTAGCGCAATACCCCCTCAAAAACACTCAGAAATTCCGGCGCGGATTCGGGAGAGGGCGTAGCAATACGGAGAGTGTCTCTAAGAAGGGCCTTCGCATCTGGGAAACAGCTCATTGACTCTCCGAGCGCAACACGAATTCCCTGCTCAGAAAGCGCGTTACGGACCCTCTCCGCATTCGGCACACGCACGAGCGTAAAATTTGTTTCGGATGGATATGCGACAATGCCCGGAATTTTTCGAAGTTCTTGTACAAAATGCTCACGCTCGGCGATAACCAACATGCGGCGAGCCTTCACTGCATCTGCTCGTGAAAGGAGCGCAAGCGCAGCGTGGACACTCAAGTGAGTAACCGGCCAGGGTAATAGTAATGTTTCGATCTTCCTTACGACTTCCGGTGCAGCGATTGCATACCCGACACGAGCTCCAGAAAGTCCGAACGCTTTCGACATGGTACGTATAATCACCAGATTCGGAAGCTCGGCGAGGAAGGGTAGGAAGCTTGTACCGGAAGAGAATTCAAAATATGCCTCATCTGAAACAACAAGCGTGTCAGCTCCACGCGCAACCGAAACGAGTTCTGAAATGACATCCCTCGGAAGCGGACTGCCGAGTGGATTATTCGGATGACACAAGAAAAGTATGCTTCCCGTTTTTTTTGCAAGAGCTTCGACCGTCTGTGCGAGAGGAAACACAAAACTGCCATCATGCTCTTCATATGAAATCGGAAATATCTTCGCACCCACCCGTTCAAGGATTGATTCATATCCATAAAATGTCGGCACAGGAAGAATCGCTTCACCTCCCTCCCCCGTGTATGCGCGAGCAATGTGTTCGATAGCAGCATCGGAACCGGGAGTAACAAGCAGATGATCCTCTGGTACACCCGCATACGCTGCAAGCGCGCGCTTCAGCTCGCCATATTCCGGATACGTCGAGAGCTCTTTCTTGCCTGAAGCATGTGCAGCTTTCTCCAGCTCATCGTCAAGCAGCCAATAGCTCTCGTTCCGATCGAGCGGCATCATATGTCGCCATTAATCTATGAAGGATTGCTGGAGAACGTGACAGATGCCGGTGGAGTAAAGACACTCGCATCTTTTGTCCAAGAATTGCACCTAAAAGAGAATGGATTTGCCGTGTCAAATCCGCCATTGCTTGCAATGACGCTGCCGCTCACGCTCGATACTGCAGAAAGTTGGATTCCTTTCGCTGCTCCCCTGGTCCACACATATAGGAGTGAACCATCATCAATCATTGATGTGGTTGTGAAATTTGCACGCATCTTTGCATCAGCAATATACATCGTACCAGTGCGCTTGATTGTAGTGCCCACCGTTACTGAACAGACGAGAGGTTGTTTCAAGCTGTAGAGATACGCGAGTGTGTTTACACCAGCAGCCATCACAGGCTCTGCCGGCTTTGTGGCCGTACTACCTCCGGCAGGACGCGGCGCGGATTGCGTCGAAGACGACTTGGATGTCGTCTGTTTCGGCGTACTTGCTGTTGTTGTTGCTACCAGCTCGGTTCCATTGTTCCCGGTAGAAGGACTAGAGAAAAAGTACCAGCCACAGCCCAGTACAATAACTGCCGCGCCAATCCAGATAACTTTTTGTTTATCCATGTTTTCCATATACCGAAAGCCTAGCACAGATGACGGAAAGCGGTTTCAATGGAAGTGCGCAAAGCGATCAAATGCTCTCCGACTAACCCAGTCTAAACAAGAGCACTCCCGCAATAAACGTAATGATGCCGAAGAAGTTCACTGAGTCCAGAAGCTTTTTGGTAACTAATCTATGAAGCATTTCAGGGAAGAGAATGTACGCAATTCCTTTGCCGAGCACCATCCAGCCGAACAGCGTAATCACCGTGTGCCACGTACCGTCCCACACATTGTATTGCAGAAGAAATAGCGTCGAGAGAAAAATCAAAATGACGCCCGTGAGGTAGACGATAGCGGGATGATTGAAAAAATCTTGCAGCAAATGCGGCACAGTCTTCCCGCGGAGAACCAGGAAAAGGCCACTGACGATCATGTACACCCCCAAGATTTTTGCTGCAACAAGTGCGATATCCATACAGAAGAAATGTATTGAGTTATTACTCCTCTAGTATACATCCGGCATAGTCCCCTCTCAGTTAAGCACCTGCATAAGTACAGGATAGATTTTCTCGGCAATGACCTTGTGTCCAGTCGTGTTTGGATGAACCGTATCTGACATGAGTCCGGCATCACCCAGGAGTCCATCCAGCACATCGGGCACGAACGCCGTGTGATAAGTATCGCGCAAGTCTTCAAACTCACTATCGAATCGATCATTCAAAATACCCCCGCGCACACCAAGCAACAACACGACAGCTCCTCGAGACTGAATATTCTGAATGAGCTCTGCTAAATTTTTACGCGTTTCTGAAATAGGCACTTTCCTCAAATAATCATTGCCACCGAGAAGGAGAAGAACTACTTTCGGCTTATACGCATCGAGCTGATCGATGCGTACTAACCCAGCTGCCGTCGTGTCTCCTGAATGTCCGAGATTTATGATTGGCCGCCCCACCCTTTTCGAAAGCAATGCGACGAAATCATTTCCATCGGCAGCACCGACGCCCTCGACCAAGCTATCTCCAAACGCGATAATGTCAGTTCCGCTTGAGGGGTAGTTGGTGATTGGTTCAGTTTTAAAGAAGTAGAATCCTCCAGACACCGTAACCGCCACTAGAAAAATACCGAGAGTAGTCGTCTGGAATTTCATTTATTTCCACACTCCCAAGATTAATCCGAACATTGCAAACACGACGAGCTGATACCCCGATTGAATCAGGAATCTCGCCCACGATATCTTCGCAGAGTCATTGTTCCACATGGCCGCACCTGCAATTGTCGGCATCACAAACGCTGCCCAGATCCAGAGAGAGTTCTCAAGGCCTGAAGCATCTTTCCATCCTTCGATATAAAACGCGAGTATCATCACCTGAAAAAGCGTGAGTAAAAACTGCGTGATGTATAGTGGCATCACTCGTTTCTGCATTTCTCGACGTGCTTCTGCGGTTTCGAAATCTCCGCCGACAATCTCAGCCCATTTTTTCCCGAATAATGGTCCGTACCACACAGCCCCCACAAACAGCGAGAGCACGGCACATACGAACACTGCTAGATAATTTATCTCCATGGTTATATTCAGTTGAATGAATAAGTACTTCTCTCAGAAAAAGTCTATCAGACCGGCACCACTACTAGACACGCACTTCTAACAACACCTCGATCGTATCCTTATCAAAAATAGCCTCCTTTTTGCGCACCGCAGCCTTTAACGGCAACAGATACACGCCTGATTTCTTATCAGGAAAGATGGATGTCTTCCAGCTCGTGTCCCCTATCGTCACCGCGACAGGAAGCGAGCCCCATCCTCTTTGCATGCTGCCGAACTTTTTCTTTATTTCCTCTGATTCTTTCTTGGGAACTGCCGCAAAATGCCATCCAGCCATGCCCGGATACTGCCACACGCTTGATCTAAGTTTGAATGAATTCGATTTCACTGAAATTATCGGAAAATGAATGAACCGCTATCAAACTTCAGATCAAACACGAGCTCTCCCTTAGAGGTGAAGAGGTAGCTCTGCACCTCACCCAGCATCTTTCCAAACTCAGCTTCCTGCGAACCCTCGCAATACATCATTGTGGTCGCAATATTGCCGAAGGTAATCTTCTTGTCTTGAGTAGTGTATTTCCCAGACATTGTATTGCAGTCAGTTTTTGCCGAGAACGTACCGTCGTTTTTGAATGTGAGTGTGAACACGCCCGCCTTCTTCGGTGTTACCGTCGTGTCGTTATTGTAACGAGTAGAGATCCATCTCCACGTGTTCATGGTGAGCGTCATACGGGCAGGATCTGCTTCTCCTTCAAAATTCTGCACGACAATACCGAACTGCAGTGTCTTCGGATCAAGCTTGAGCCAGAGACTCTTGCCCATTGACGGCCGCACAGCAAAGCTCTCCCCCGGCGCACGGTCGGCATAATTCAAGAGAAGCTTGCCATCTCTGATTTCACTCGGCTGCGGAGCGACTCTGTCACCAAGCAATACTGCATCCGTGCCACGATATCCCTCAGATGTCTTTATTGCCGCCGCTGCGTAGAAGAACGTACCGCTTCCGCCACGCTCCTGCGTGAGGAGAAACCCAACATCAGCAACACCATCGCCATTCAAATCTCCAGTCGCTTCGTTTCCAAAATACTGAGTCACCACTGTAGAGGCTGATCCTGGCGCCGCTGCAGATTCTGCACGGCCATTTACCAGCGTTACTAGCTTCCCCTCGATCAGGTATGTAGCGTTTTTATGGTCCGCAGCTGCTTTCGGCAACACTGGCGCCACTGCCATTCTGTTGCTCATCCAGAACAGACCCCCCGCGATCACAAACAAGGACGCGATCGACAATATGACGCTATATTTTCTCATATTCACAGTGTAGCACTATAACAAACCTCTCACTCTACACCCGAACAGGCAACGTACGAATAGACGACAAATATGCCGCGCCCACAAACAAGAGCCCGACAAGTCCTGTGATCGGCTCAGGGACATCAAAGAAAAAGCTTGCAAACATCGCCATAGCGAGGCCGAGAATTGCCCAATGAGCACCGTGTTCTATGTATCTAAGCCTGGAAAGCGTCCCATTGTGTACC
>Ga0208375_1002517_pt1 | contig 17188 bp, 21 predicted proteins | sample RifOxyD1_FD_184038 | JGI IMG/M metagenome (GOLD analysis project Ga0208375, IMG submission 184038) | Soil microbial communities from Rifle, Colorado - Rifle Oxygen_injection D1 (SPAdes) | ecosystem: Environmental > Terrestrial > Deep subsurface > Rock core/Sediment | place: Rifle, Colorado... | reverse complement strand
CATGACTTGTTCTTAGGTTTATGGCATACACAAAACATTTCAGTGAACTCAGCAAAGAGGATGTTTCCATAGCCGGAGGCAAGGGCGCTTCATTGGGGGAGATGTTCAGCAGCGGGATTCCTGTGCCGCCCGGTTTTGTTGTCCTTTCAGGTGCATTTGAAAAGTTTATCAAAGACAATGAAATAGACATTGAGATTGATGCTGCGCTGGATGCAGTGAACCCGAAGGAAATGCACACAATAGAGGATGCCTCTGAAAAGATACATGCATTGATACTTAATGAAGACATGCCAGGAAATATCAGCAGAGAGATAACTGCCGCATTTGAAAGATTAAATGCTGAATTTGTCGCTGTGCGCTCATCTGCCACATCAGAGGACAGCGCAATGGCTGCGTGGGCAGGACAGCTGGAAAGCTATCTGAATACAACGAAGAAAGACCTGCTTACTAATGTAAAGAGATGCTGGGTGTCATTATTCACTCCAAGGGCGATTTTTTATAAATTTGAGAAAGGCATCCCAAAACAAAAGGTTTCTGTTGCAGTTGTTGTCCAGAAGATGGTGGAGAGTGAAGCTTCAGGAGTCGGATTTTCAGTGCATCCTGTGACACAGGATGAAAACCAGCTTATAATTGAAGCAGGGTTTGGATTAGGAGAGGCGATTGTCTCCGGAGCCATCACACCTGACAGCTATGTTGTGGATAAAAGAGACCTAAAAATATTGGAGAGATGCATCAACATCAAGACAAAATCCCTGCACAGAGATACCAATGGAAAGAACAAATGGAAAGATCTGCCGGAAGAGCACGGAAAAAAACAAGTATTGTCTGACAAAGAGATAACTGAGCTTTCTAAAATGATCATAAAGATTGAGAAGCATTACGGATTCCCTGTTGACATAGAATGGGGCAGGGAAAACAACAAGTTTTACGTCCTGCAGAGCAGGCCGATAACGACGCTGGGAAAATGAAATTATCTGATTCATCTAAAATAATCGCAAGAATTGCTGGACTCCATGATCAATATAAAGATGAGATAGTATATTATAATTATCCCGGCCTTCTTTTTTATCTTAGTCCAAGCTTTACATGGCTTTCAACACAATTACAGAAATATTATGGAGCTGCAATCCCTTTCTTTAAATTTTATTTTAAAGAAGGAAATTGCTTTTTTGAACATCCTTCCTATCTTGGTCCCGGCGAGCTTATTATGAATCAGCTAAGGAAAGATGGTTTGGGATGGGTTAAGAAAAGCAAAAAGAAAATAAAAGAGGCAGAACAATTTGCAGGGGAATGGTTAAATAATAATCAAGTGGCGCAAGGAAAAACATTACCAGATTATATAAAACTGCTTCAGGAATCAAATAAAGTCTATCTAAAAACCCATATTCCTTTCCAAATAGCTGTTCATATTGATCGACATTTAAAAAAACAGCTGTCTGAAATTTTTCAAGAAAGTAAACTTAAATGGGAAGATATCTCAGAATTATGCATTCCTAAAGGGAAATCTGCAATTATACTCCATGACAAAGAAGTTGCCAGCTTCCGTGAGTGGTGCCGTGTACAAGGAATCTTGCTTAATATTGGCAGCTATAAAAAAAATATAAATAATCCTTCTTTTATGAAACAGCTCAAAAAATGCTATATTAAAGGATATTTTCTTCATGCCGGATTTGGCGGTGTTAATTTATGGGCAATTAAAGACGAATACGAAGCAGTATGTAAAAACAGCAAACTACAAAAAGAAATTATGCCAGCAACAGCGCATGCACTAACACATGAACAGCGAAAATGGGTTACAATATCTCGCTATTTTGTAGAATTGAGGGAAAGAAAAAAGATATTACAATCTCATTTTTATTTTTATCAGGCACAAATATTGGAAGAAATTGCGAAAATTATTAGCATATCAAGAACAAAGCTTGAATATTTATGTATTGAACAATTCAATGAAAAGTTTTTGAATAGCACTAATGTAAGAAAAACTATTGCTGAACAGAAATTAGGCTACTTTATTTATTGGGAGCCGGCAAAAGGATTTAATATACAAACGGGTGAAGAAGCAATTAAAACACATAAAGCAATTTATGGCAATAAAGAAGCTCCAAAAGAAATTGAACTTAAAGGCATATCTGCATGCAAAGGTAAAGCAACAGGTCATGTAAAGATTGTTTTAAATCCGCGGCAGGGCTTAGATTTTAATGAAGGAGACATTCTTATTACAGGAATGACTTCTCCCGATTTTGTTTTGCTGATGAATAAGGCGGCAGCAATAGTTACTGAACTTGGGGGGATTACCTGCCATGCTGCAATTGTTGCCAGAGAGATGGGTAAGCCATGTATCATCAGCACCAAAATCGCAACCAAAGTATTCAAAGACGGCGACCTTGTTGAGGTTGATGCTGACAAAGGCATAGTCAGGAAACTCAGCTGATTCTTATGTAACTTAGTCACATAATCTTATGATACTTTAGCACATAAAATAAGGTACTTAGTATCATAAAATTTATATACATGGTAACATAATCTGCATAGATGAGAATAGAAAGCCACTTAAGAAACCTGAAAGAAAGCTTTGATGAGATAGAAGATGCAGTAAAACACGGCCTGATCAACAAGCAGAGAACAATAGGCTTCCATGCTTCCGCAGCCTGCGCTGACATGTTTGAGATACTGCTGCATAAGAAGAATCTGATCCGGCCTGATGCCATAGTAAAACATGAGTGGTTTGCCTCAAAAAATAAGATAGGGGAGAAATTCAATTTTGAGTTTGACGGCAAAAATGAAATATTGGGGATAATAAGCGCAATTGAAAAGAAGAGGAATATTCTCTGCTACGGCGCGCCGCAGAAAGAGGAGATACTTGAAGAGATAATAAGATTATTCAATAAAGCCAAAGTTAAATTTAAGGAGATGGGTTTGGATGAGATCGAATGAACTGATAGCCTATGCAATGGATTTTGCATCTTATCTGATGCAGCATATTGAGGAAAAGCAGGATATAGCCAATATCATATTATTTGGAAGCATAGCAAGGGAAAATTATGATAAAAACAGCGATATTGATATATTTATAGATACAAAAAATAAGAATATGGAAAAAAAATCAGAAAAGATACTGCTTGATTTTTATAAGAGCATTAAATTCAGCAAATATTGGTCTTTGCTGGGAATAAAAAATGAGATAAGCCTGAAAGTCGGAGAGCTTGACAAATGGGATCTGAAGGAAAGCATCATGTCAAACGGCATCGTGCTTTATGGAAGATATGCTTCCAAAGCAGGAACAAAACAGTATGCGCTGTTTGAATTAAAGATCAAAGGAGACAGAAAAGATAAGATTAAGGCGTGGAGAAAGCTTTACGGCTATAAGCAGACAGTAAATAAAAAGGCATATGAAAGCAGCGGCTTAATAAAAAAATTCAATGGGAAAAAAGTGGGCAAAGCGGCATTTATCGCCCCAATAGAATATGCTCCCCCGATAATCAAATATTTTAGGGAAAATAAGATTGTATATTCAATGCAGTATATCTGGTCTGCGGATGTAATCTAACAGTTCTCTTTGTTTTTAATTAACCCAAACAGCCTATTTGTTCTTATTTGTTAATTAAAAACATATGTTTTTTATAAGCAGAAAGACGTTTTTAGCCTTATTTTGTTAATAAAAAACAGAAATTATTAAAAGACTCATGCGAGATGATAAAAAATGCAGATTGCAAAAGCCATTGTGACTGATGAAGGCGGGCTAAGCTGCCATGCAGCCATTGTTGCAAGGGAACTTGGTGTTCCATGCATTGTCGGCACGAAGATAGCAACCAAAGTCTTCAAAGACGGCGATTTGGTAGAGGTTGACGCGGATAAAGGAATTGTGCGAAAGATTTCTTAATACCTTTGATGTTTCTATAGCAATATATTCCTTTTTAAATATCTTTCTATAATCATAGAAACATTTATAAATAAGCTCATCTTAAGATAGAAACATGAAGAAGATAGAATATGTATATAGGGAGATCCTGTTTCAGGTAATCGAAAAGAAGAACAATAAGCTGACGCAGCTTGATCTAGCCAAAACTCTAAAGATCTCAATAAGCACTGTCAATTACTCGCTGAAACCGCTGGTAAAGATGAATGCAGTTTCCATAAACCAAAGAAACTTTGTTGTCATTGATCCCAAAAAAATACTATACTATTGGGCAAGCATAAGAAATATAGAGAAAGATATAATATACCAGACAAGAGTAAATCTGCCCATATATCAGATTGAGAAAAATATGCCAAATGATATTGTTTATGGGGCATACTCTGCATATAAATTCAGGTTTAAGGATGCGCCTTCGGATTATTCCGAAGCCTATATTTATGGCAGTGAGGAACTGAAAAAGAGATTTGGGGAATCAAAAAATCCCCCAAATCTGCTTATCATACAAAAAGACGGATTAATGGATAGATATGGAAAATTAACAACAATTGCGCAGACATTTGTGGATCTGTGGAATATAAGAACCTGGTATGCAAATGAATTTCTTAAGGCATTGGAGGCAAAAATATGAAAGATTTCTGGAATGACATAACCACGCAGAAAAGCTGGGATCTGCTGCTGAAAATAAAAAAGCTGCCGTTTGAATTTGTAGTGATAGGCGGATGGGCCGCTTATTTATGGACAAAGACGCATAAATCCAAAGATATTGACATTGTGCTGAAGACTTTTGAAGATTTAAAATATTTAAAAGAGCATTTTGAATTAAAAAAGAATGACAACCTGAAAAAATATGAAATTGTTGTTGATGAGATTGACATTGATATCTACACAGCATTTTATTCAAAGCTTACCCTGCCCGTGGAAGAAATAATAAAAAATACCGCAAAAATTGAAGGGATTGAGCTTGTAGCTCCAGAAGTTTTGCTGATCTTGAAGCAGGGCGCAGAACTGGAAAGAAAGGACTCTGTTAAGGGAAGCAAAGACAGGATAGATATAATGACTCTGCTTATTTTTGCTGACATTGATTTTAAAAAATACAGAGAACTATTGAACGAATATAAGTTGATTCATTTTATGGGGCGCATTAAAGAAATAATAAGCACATTCAAAGATATTGGATATCTTGATTTAAATCCAAGACAGTTTAAGCTGAAGAAAGAAGAAATAATCAGCAAAATCAAGAGTTAATTTACATCACTGCCCTGATCAATGCAAACCCAAAGAATCCGATAGCGATCCCGACAGCAAAATCTGCGATGTTTGACCTCAGTATCTCTCCTGCATCAAAGCCCCCTGTTGCGACTGTTTTCTCATGCTCTTTGATCCTTGCAGAAACAGCATCAGTCATTGCCTTTCTTGTGCCTGCCTTTGCAATCCTGTCCGCGAGCTCTTTGTCACCGATGCAGTCTTTTACCCAGTTTGCAAAATCATTTCTCTGCTGCATCGCATGGTGGCCAAAGCTTTCAGGAGCCATGATCTCCAGCGCTTCTGCAAGCTCATGCATGTTCCTTATGTTTGTGCCCATATGTATCTTAAAATGATGCTCGCCCTTGACATCCCTTAGGAATCTTTTTGCTTCGTCAAACTTATGCATAACGCGCCCCCTTTGAAGATATTATCTTAATCTACTGACAATATGCTTAAGCACTTCAATCTGCATGCCCTCTTTTTTCATGCCTGTTATCTTTTTTGCAAGCATATTTTCGCCCATCACATCATTTATCCAGTTTGAAAAATCATTTTTGCTCTCAGTCACATGATGGCTGAACACAGAATCGCCCATCTTCTCAAAGTGCATCGCAAGCTCATAAAGGTTTTTCAGCACAGATCCGTCTTTTAATATGAACTCCTTTGCGCATGGAACATCTGAAAAAATAAAACCGGGCGTATCCCTGCTATCCGCAGCCAATCTATCCAGCATGGCAAAAGCAGCAGGTATATGCCTGTCTTTTTCCCTTTCTTTCTGCGTTTTTATGTGGTTGGCCAGCAAATCATCAATATTGCGCTTTGATGCCTTTATTTTGGCTTTTTTCATATTTTCATCCTCTTTTTATAGTATCCTGTCATCTGTTTTTTATTAATATTTTGTTTTATTCAGCAGCCCAAACAGGTTTTTGATGCTTTTTCTGCCTCTGCAATGCTCAATTCTCGCATTGAGGTCATTGAGCACATTCATGAATATGATGAAGCAGTCATAGGGGTTGTCATACGGGTTGAAGTATTTATGGACATCTCCGTCTGCAAACCATTTTGTGCACATATAATAGAAATGGTCTGAAGTCGTGAGCTTTCTCCAGCTTTCAAGCAGCTCTTTGCTGCCGCATCTCTTTACAGCAGCTTCCATATCATACAGCCTTTTCATCGCAGACTGCTGCATCCTGTTGCCTGTCCATGCGCTTATATCCCTCTCCACATCTGCCCATGACAATAAGTGAGGGACATCAACTTCCCCGACGCAGCTGTATTTTTTCACTGCATCGCTGATTGCCAAAAACCCATTATCATTGTTTTTCAGCAGCTCATCAGGAAGCATCCTCATAAAATTAAAAATTCCTGTATCTTCCCACTGGTGCTCGCCGAATGTCTCATAATCCATGAATAAATTAACAACATTGCCGTTTCCGTTGTTTGCATTTATCCACTGCGAATATTTCTCAGCATTCAGAGGATATTCAGCCCACCCTTTGTCAGAGAACCTGAATGCAACATCATCGCTCAGCTTATAGTTCTTCAGCATCAATTTTATCCTGCTGCATCCCTTCGGCCTGTAAATAAAATTAGGGCTTCTCCATCCGAGGATATTATCCCAGCCCTCTGCAAGAACAGCCTTATAGCCGAGGTCTTCGGCAAACTTCGCAATTTCATTGTTGTATATTAACTCAGTATTCCTGAATACGCTTGGCTTTACTCCGAATAATTTTTTTACCTTGTCAGAATGCATCTTTATCTGCTCTTTAAACTCTTTTTTGGAATACAGCCATGCAAGGGAATGATAATATGTCTCTCCGAGTATCTCAACATTACCTGTGTCAACTAGATTTTTGAAGCTCTGGAGGATGTCTGGGCTGTATTTTTCAAACTGCTCCATCGCTGTTCCGCTGAAGCTGAATGTAAATCTGAATTTGTCCTTGTGCTGGTGGATGAGATCAAGCAGCAGATTATTCATCGGAAGATAGCATTTTTTTGCTATCTTGTCAAATACCTCCCTGTTTTTTGAATCATCAAAATAAGAGGGATTTTTTCCTATGTCAAACAGGCTGTATTTTCCAAGCCTGAACGGCTGATGCACCTGGAAATAAAAGCATATGCTTACCACTTTGATACCCCTTCCAGCGCTGTCTTATGCCTTATTATTTTAATGCCTCGTTTATGTCTGCTCATCTTAATACCTCTCTGTAAACCTCAATGCATTTCTGCGCTGGATTTTCCCAGCCCAGTTTTCTTGCCTCTTCATATGAATTATCCCTAAGCTCATTGTGAAGCTCATTGTATCTTAATATATTCACAATCTTGTTTGTCATCTCATTTGTGTCCCAAAAGTCAACCTTTAATGCATGCTTTAGGACTTCTGAAACTCCACTCTGCTTTGATATTATTGCAGGAGTGCCATTTTTCAGCGCTTCCAATGCTACAAGCCCAAACGGCTCTGAAACAGACGGCATGACAAATAAGTCGGCCATCTGGAATGCCCTGTCAACATCTTCGCCATGCAAAAATCCTGTGAATGAAACTTTGTCTGATATTCCAAGCTCAATGCTCCTGTTGATCACTCTCTGAAGCATATCGCCCTCTCCGGCTATAATAAACCTTACATTTGGATAAATATCAATAACTTTTTTTGCAACCTCGATAAAATAATCCGGGCCTTTCTGCAGCGTCACTCTTCCGAGGAATAAGACCAGCTTTTCTTTTTTTGCATGGCTGAATATATCCTGCCGCATATGCGGCTTAAATCCAGGATCAACCCCCCAGTGCGCAACCTCAATTTTATTCGGATCTATGTTATATTTCTCAACAATAAGATTTTTTTCATAGTTGCTGTTTGTTATCACTCTATCTGCTTTCTGCATGCCCCTATATTCAATATGGCTTATGTGCATATTAGGATTGTTGTTTCCTGTCCTGTCAAATTCTGTTGCGTGCATGTGCACAACCAGAGGCTTTCCTGCGATCTCTTTTGCGCGCAGTCCTGCGTTATATGTCATCCAGTCATGCGCATGGATAACATCAAAGTCTTCCTCTTTGGCGATTATCTCTGCTGCTTTTGTAAATCTCTCAACCTCTTCGAAGAGATTGCTTCCGTAGGTTCCTTTCAGGCTGCCGATATTAAATGCATAATCATCTGCGCCTGCATACGGCGTGAGATCTGATATTATTTTTCTTATTTTTAGATTATATTTGTTGATTCCTTTTAGATCGACAAACTCTGCTGTTGCATTTTCAGGCGCATGGGGCATAACAAAAGTTATGCTTATTCCCTTTTTAGAGAGATGTTTAGTCAGATTAAAGCATGCAGTTCCAAGCCCTCCGCTCTTGAACGGGGGGAATTCCCAGCCTAACATCAGCACTTTCATGATGTTGTCACTTCCATGCCTTTTTCCTGATATTCTTTCCTGAGCTGTTCGGAATATTTTCTGCCCTCTTCTGTAAGCTCAACTATCCTCACATATTCGCTTTTGAGGATCTCTTTCACAAGGCCTTTTCCTATCAGGAAAGTGAGATGATTTTCAGCAGTCTTCCAGTTTATGCCTGTGAAATTCGCGAGCTGGTTTATTGTGACCTGGCTTTTTATTGAGAGGAGGATCAGTTTTCTTATCTCTGCAAATGTCCTTTTCTTTATATCATTTATTCTTAGATCATCCAGTGTTATGTTTTTTGGGCTTTCATTCACATTTGATCTTTGGTCGGTATCTGATTTTGGTTTATCATTTAATCCTCCGGAAGCTGCATCTGTCTGTGGGCTTATGCCCTCTTTCCTGTTCATTTTCTGCATGACAGCATCAAAATCAGCAGGCTCAGATGTTTTGGAAATGATATTTAAGTATCCCATCAATTTATTCTCATCATCATATAAAGGGGAGAATGATATGTTCACATCAATGATGCTTCCATCCTTATGGAGGCGCTTTGTTTTTATATTTAGGGCAGGAATCTTATTTTTCAGCGCCTCTTTTATCTGCAGAATATGATGCCTAATCTCTTTTGGGAAAATGATGCTTATGTCCTTGTCAAGAGTTTCCTCTTTTGAATATCCAAATATCCGTTCTGCGCCTTTATCCCATGAAAGGATTCTGCTGTCTAGATCAACTGCAATCAGGCAGTCATTTATACCAGCCAGATGCCTGATCAATTCAAAGAAATTTGAATCTGCCACCTATCTACCCCTTTTGATTAAACCACCTTAGGTTTTTGGTGGGTTTGTTGTTTTTAAATATTGTTATTTTAGTTGGAAGTTATGGCTATTATGATGGGAAGATAAGCTTTTTATAGGCTTAAGCCTCAGAATTTGTATGAAAAACAAAAACAGCGGAAATAAGGCAAAAGAAGAAAAGAAAAAGGCAAAAGAGACGAAAAAAACAGCAGAAAAAAAGAAAAAAAGCTTTTTTGCAGGATTGTTTGACAGAATGGACAAAAAGCTTGAAGAAAAGGCAAAAAATAAAGAGTGCTGCTGCGGGAAATGCAAAAAGTAGGATGAAAATATGCTGCAAGCGATCATTGACTGGTGCCTGGATCAGTTTGGGATAGATGCCTCATCAAGATTAGCGCAGTCTCTGAATTTTTTTATCTTTGACTCAATAAAGATAATCCTTTTGCTCCTTGTGCTTATCACAATAATAGGATTTTTAAGGACTTATATCCCCCGGCACAAGATAAAAAAATGGCTCAGCGGAGGAAAAGCGGGTGTCGGAAACTTTTTTGCCGCTTTATTCGGTGCAGCAACCCCTTTTTGCTCATGCTCGTCAATACCTATCTTCATCGGATTCCTTGAAGCAGGCATCCCTTTGGGGATCGCATTCTCATTTTTGATAACTTCGCCGATGATAAATGAATATCTGGCTGTGCTGATGTTAGGATTTTTTGGCTGGAAAATAACGCTCGCATACATCTTATTTGGAATTTTTATAGGCATAGCAGCAGGAATGATATTGGGCAAGATGAAGCTGGAAAAATATCTTGCAAAAGACCTCACTGCCAAAAAGGCATCTCTGGGCAAAGAGATCAAATATGACGATATAGAAAGCAGGGTCAGGTTTGGATTTGGGGAATCAATATCCATCATCAAAAAGCTGTGGATCTGGATACTTATCGGCGTAGGCATCGGCGCAATAATACATAATTATATTCCGGAAGCAGCTATCCAAAGCATAATAAGCAAAGGAGGCTATTTTACTGTTCCGATAGCAGTTCTTTTGGGCGTACCGATGTACGGCAGCTGCGCGGCGATAGTTCCGATAGCTATTGTTCTGTTCCAGAAAGGCGTTCCGATCGGAACTGCGCTGGCTTTTATGATGGCAGTGTCCGCATTAAGCCTTCCGGAAGCAGTGATACTGAGAAGAGCGATGAAACTGAAGCTGATATTGATCTTCTTCGGCGTTGTGGCAGCTGGAATAATGCTGATCGGGTACCTATTTAATTTTTTGCAGGGTTTTTTGGTTTAGGATTTGGGGCGTTCTTAAGATTGAGTGAGTATTCCCAAGTAGTATGAAATCTATTTAAACCAACAAGCCCTTTTTTATCCTGCGGTAAGGAAATGGTCATAACTGAAGAAGAATACCTCTTTGAAGCCTCCTGGGAAGTATGCAACAAGGTCGGCGGCATATATACAGTCATCACTTCAAAGGCTGCGCTTGTGCATGAGATCTACAGGAATTATTTTCTTATAGGTCCGTATTTTGAAGCAAAAGCAAGAGAGATATTTGTGGAGGAAAAGCCGCCTGCAGAGATGCAGAAAGCCTTTAGTGAACTTCAGAAAGAGGGAATAAAATGCTATTTTGGCAGATGGCAGATAAAAGGCGAGCCAAAAGCAGTCCTTATTGATTACACCGGATTGACACCTTACAAAAATGATCTTAAAAAGAATTACTGGGACTGGTTTAAGATAGATTCCCTCAGGTCAGCATGGGATTTTGAAGAGCCGATGATATGGGCCACTGCAGCCGGCAGATTCATTGAAAAATTTTCAGGATACAATGAAAATAAGAAGATCATTGCGCACTTTCACGAATGGCTTGCAGGATTTGCATTGCTGTACCTGAAAAAACAGGATACCAATGCAGCGACAGTATTCACAACACATGCAACCATGCTCGGCAGGACAATAGCAGGCAACGGAGAGCCGCTGTATGATATCCTTGACAGGATAGATCCTGAAAAAGAGGCAATCAACAGGGGCATACAGGATAAATTCGGCGTTGAAAAGGCCTGCGCCCTGAATGCAGATGTCTTTACGACAGTGAGCGATATAACATCCATTGAGGCTGAAAAGCTTCTCGGGAAAAAAGCTGATGTTCTTCTGCTCAACGGCCTGGATATTGAAAAATTCCCCACATTTGAGGAAATTTCAATAAGGCACAGGGAAAACAGGGAACGGATAAGGGAATTTGTCTCATATTATTTCTTCCCGCATTATTATTTTGACCTTGAGCATACCTTATTTTTCTTCATTGTTGGCAGATATGAATTCAAAAATAAGGGGATTGATGTCACAATAAAGGCATTGGGCAGGCTGAATGAGCAGCTTAAGGCTGAACATTCAAATAGGAATATTGTCGTGTTCTTTTGGATCCCGAGGGATGTCCACGGCGCAAAAGAAGAGCTGCCTGAAAACAAGGCCAATTTCCACAGGATAGAGCATTTTATTGAAAGGAATAGGAACCTGATCATGGATAAGGCAATGATGAACATACTGAAATGCCCTGTCCCCGATTTTAATGATATGGAAAAGTTCAACAAGATAAACCTTTTCCACAGCGATTTTATGCTTGAGGCCAAGCAGCTGAAGATAAATTTTATGAAAAAAGGAAATCCGCTGGTCACTACACATAATCTTCCATATGAGAGCCAGGACATATTGTTAAATTCCCTCCTTGCGATCGGGCTTGACAATAAGGAGGATGATAAAGTCAAAGTGATCTATTATCCGGTCTATCTCACAGGAGTTGACGGACTGATCGATTTGCAGTATTATGACGCAATAATGGGCTGCCATCTTGGGCTGTTTCCAAGCTATTATGAGCCATGGGGATACACACCTCTGGAAAGCGCGGCATTGGGAGTTCCGTCGCTGACAACTGACCTGGGCGGATTCGGAAGATTCCTCATGAACAAGGAAGTTTCCCGGCAGGGAGGAATTTTCATATTGAACAGGTTCCATAAGACAGAAGATGAGGTCGTAAGCCATTTTTCAGAGCTGCTGTACAGGTTTGTGGAGCTTGACCAGAAAGGGAGGGTTTACCAGAAAATGCTCGCAAAGGAGACTGCGGGGCTGGCAGATTGGAAGGAACTGATCAAAAATTATTTTGAAGCCTATAAGATTGCGCTGAAAAAGAAGTTTAATATCACTGTAAATCATGATCACTGAGAAAAAACGGATGGGTTGATATGGGAGAGCTAAGAAAAGATTATATCCTGGACAGATGGGCTGTGATATCCTCCGGCAGGGCGAAAAGGCCGCATCAGTTCAGGAAAGAGATAAAGGATCCTGATTTCACAGACAGATGCTTCTTCTGCCCGGGCTGGGAAACTGATACTCCAAAGGAGCATTTCAGGATAAACAATGGCAAAGGCGAATGGATAGTGAGATGCTTCCCGAATAAATTCCCTGCAGTATCCGCCCCAGGAAAAAGCAATATTGAAACCCACAACAGATTCTATACATTCTCAGATGCTTTCGGGTACCATGATGTTGTTGTGGAAACCAGAGACCATAAAAAACAGCTTTGGGATTTAAGCACTGACGGCATAAAGCTCGTGTGGCAGGCATATATCAGAAGATTCAATGAATTGAAGGGCAAGGAAGGAATCTCCTATGTGATGATCTTCAAGAATCACGGCAGGGAAGCAGGAACAAGCATAATGCATTCCCATTCCCAGATCGCTGCATATAATAAGATTCCTGAGATTGTGCAGCAGAAGGCTGATGCTGTAAAAAAATATGACCGCTGCCCATACTGCGAAATAATTCAGAAAGAAAAGGATTCGCACAGAAGATGCTTTGAGAATGAAAAGTTTATCGCATTCTGCCCGTATGCATCAAGATTTCCGTTTGAGCTGCTGGTGATGCCAAAAGGCCATCTGACACAGATTGATGAGCTTGACCTGGACTGCCTTGCGGACATAATGAAGAAGATCCTATGGAAACTGAAAGAGCTTAATGCTGCTTATAATTATATCATCCACTACTCCCCTAAAGATGAGAACCTGCATTTCCAGATAGAGATCATCCCAAGATTAAGTGTTTGGGCAGGATTTGAATTTAATGGGACTGTGATCAATTCCATGCCTCCGGAAGATGCTGCGAAGTTTTACAGGGGGGAATAAGTTAGTTTTGTCCTTCTTAATTTTGCTGTTTCTGTTACATCTTCTATTAATCTTTAGCATATATTTTATCTGCCTATTTTCCCTGCTTCCCTACTTTGTGAGGGAGCAGGGAAAATAGGCAGCAGCACATCTTAGTTAGTCTAGTAATTCTTTTTAAACTTTAATGGGCTGTTTTCTTAAACTTTATATATAGTCTTCCACTATTCATCGTTAAAATGATGGAAATAATCAAACAGCACATAATGCACAGGCTGGATTCGCAGAATATGGAATCTGTTCTTGATAATTTCTGGAAGCAGTGCCTTGATGCTCTTGAAGTCGGCAAAAAATATGCTGTTGATAAGCCAATTAAATGTGTTCTTATCTGCGGGATGGGAGGAAGCGCGCTGCCGGGTGACATAATGAGATCGTATCTCAATGACAGCATACCTATATGCATAAACAATGATTATCATCTCCCAGGATGGGCAGATAAGGAATGCCTCGCGTTTATAATATCCTATTCCGGCAACACAGAAGAGACCATCAGCATGTACAATGATGCAAAGAAAAAAGGCTGCAGGATAATTGTGATGGCAAACGGAGGAAAACTAAAAGACATCGCAGCAAAAGAAAGCAAGACCTTTATTGAGCTTCCATGCGGGATGCAGCCGAGGGATTCCATCGGATACATGGTCATCCCAATACTGAATATCCTCATGAATTCAAAGCTGATCCCTAAGAATGATGATGCAAAGAAGATGATTGATGCGCTGAGAAAAGATATCAAGAAAAAGGCAGAGGAGATCGCAGAAAAGCTTGTCAATAAGATTCCAATCATATACTCTTCAAGGGAGATGTATGCAGCCGCAAGAATCTGGAAAATAAAGATGAATGAGAACGCAAAAACCCAGGCATTCTGGAATGTTTTTCCGGAACTGAACCACAATGAGATGGTGGGGTTCACAGAGCCGAGGGGAAATTATTACATGATCTTTATTGAAGACGAGAAAGACGATCCGAAAATAAAGAAAAGGATGATGATTGCCAAGAAGCTTATGAATGAGAAAGGTATTCCTACACTGCATCTGACATTGTCCGGTCCGAACAGGCTTGCAAGAATATTCTCTGCTGTTCTCCTTGGGAGCTATGTCGGTTATTATCTTGCATTAAAATACGGAATTGATCCGGGGCCTGTAAAGATGGTTGAGGATTTTAAAAAGAGATTAAAGGATTAAACATATAAACTAAGAGTTTATATATCTAAACTTACAATTTATATAATAAATTAAAACTAACAAAATGCACGCAATAGCAATAGACTTTGGCGGAACAAAGATTGAAGAGATACTTTGCAGTGATGAAGGGAAGATACTCTATAAGACAAGGCATCCTACCGGAGCGGATAAAAACAGCAGCGTGGTGATCTCAAATATTGCAAAAGTTATTGCAGATGCTGAAAACTTTGCTGTAAAAAATAAAATATCTGTAAAAGGCATCGGAATTTCCCATCCCGGCTTTACAATGCCTGGCGGAAAAATATCAAGCTGTGAAAATATACCCTCGCTGATGGGCGTAGATCTCAGGAAAGAGCTTGAAAAAAGGCTTCCAAAATACAAAAACAAGATAATTCTTGAGAATGATGCAGACTGTTTTGCGCTTGCAGAATACAAGTTCGGCTCTGCAAGAAAGCACAGGACAAAAAACATCATTGGTGTTATTGTGGGTACAGGGCTGGGATTCGGATTGATATTGGGCGGAAAGCCGTTCCACGGCTCATTTGGAGGAGCAGGGGAATTCGGCCATAGCTTTTTTGAAAAGCCGACAAAAACAAAAGAAGGGACATTTGAAGGCCATGCATCAGGCCCATGGCTTGAGAAAAGGTATAAGATATTCGGCGGATCAGATAAAAGCATCACGATCATGAATATGTTCGGATCAAAAGACAGAACTGCGCAGAATGTTATTGAATTATTTTATGACGATCTCGGAAAAGTGCTTTCTTATGTGATTAATATGCTCAATCCTGAGGTGGTTGTGATCGGCGGAGGAGTGAGCAGATCAATTGACTACAAAAGGCTTAGGAAGAAAGTTGAGAAATACACTTATAAAACACACATGAACGGGTTAAAGATCCTGAAGCACAGCATTTCTGATTCTGCCGGTGCATTGGGGGCCGCTGTGTTAGTGTTTGGGGATGTTTGAAAATGAATCAGCTTGCTTTAAATATGATTCAGTTAACTTTAAAATATCCTTTTTGTTCCTGATTCAGATGCAGGAAAAAAACAGGCTGAGGATGAATGGCAGGGCATTAATAGCCGCTTCCATATTAGGCGCCAAAGATGAAGCATCTATTGACCGAGTAGTTGAGTGCGGCGCAGATCTTCTTCATGTAGATGTTATGGACGGCAGATTTGTTCCGCAGAAGACAGCTTATACTCAGGAATATATCGCAAGACTCAGAGAAAGATATCCGTCTGTCCTTATTGATGCACATCTGATGGTTGCAGAGCCTTCAGCATATATTCCTCTTTTTATCGGATCTGATCTGGTTGTTGTCCATGCAGAAGCCTATGAAAATATTCCGCAGATGATAAGAGATGCAGAATCTGTTGCAGGAAACCATAAATATCTAGGCGTTGCAATAAACCCTGGCACAGCTGTGGAAGATATTGAATCTGTTTTGTGCATGGTTGACCTTGTCCTTGTGATGAGCGTCAATCCGGGAAAATGCGGGCAGGCTTTTATTGAAGATACTGCTGAAAAGATCAGTGCTCTTGATAAGATAAGAAGAGAGGAAAAATTAGGCTTTGCTATACAGGTTGACGGCGGAATAAAGAGAAGCAATGCACACTTATCAGCCACTGCAGGCGCAGACATTCTTGTGAGCGCCAGCGGAATATTCGGAGAGCCGGATTACAGGGCTGCAATGGAAGAGATGAGAAGAGGAAAAAGTCAAAAGGAATAAAATATTATAGCTGCAAACTACCCTCTTCCGGTTTTGATATCAAACTTAATAAGTTCGCTGGAAGTGAAATATTCTTCTCCGCAGCTATGGCATTTTAAGCAGTCTATGGTAATCCCTTCTTTTATGCATTTATCTATTTTAACATCTGCTCCGCATTTATAGCAGGTTTTCATGAATTTTTTCATTTTCTTTTTACTTCTTATTTTTTTTACCTATTCTTCACAACATTCGCCAGCAGAAATGCCGCAACAATTGACAGGACTATCCCAAAGATGAACGGAGCAGAAGGATTGATGTATTTCCACAGGAATCCTCCGATAAGATTTGCAGGCAGGACTGTTATCCCGATCAGCGCATGATAGGCTCCAAGCGCTGTGCCTCTGTTTCTCTCGGCAACAAGATCAGAGACATATGCACGCGCAACCCCGTTTGTCAGGGCCATATACAGCCCGTACAATGCAAATAAGATCCACATTGATGTTTTTGTCGCGAAGAATGCAAATCCGGCAAGTGTAACCGCATAAAATAAAAATCCTGCGATAAGCACTTTTCTTCTGCCTATCCTGTCGGACCATTTTCCGGTCGGTATCGCAAATGCCGCATAAATCATGTTGTAGACAAGATAGACAATCGGCAGCAGCGCAATTGCCACGCCGACATCCTTTGCGCGCAGTATAAAATCTCATTTTCCACCGGTGTATTTCACCGGTGGTTTTTAGTTAGCCTTA
>Ga0208375_1002515_pt1 | contig 17195 bp, 17 predicted proteins | sample RifOxyD1_FD_184038 | JGI IMG/M metagenome (GOLD analysis project Ga0208375, IMG submission 184038) | Soil microbial communities from Rifle, Colorado - Rifle Oxygen_injection D1 (SPAdes) | ecosystem: Environmental > Terrestrial > Deep subsurface > Rock core/Sediment | place: Rifle, Colorado... | reverse complement strand
AACCTTACACCGTCAACGGCTACTACGAGACAACATTTAAGAAACTGACCGCAAAGGCCGTACACTCGGAAACTGTGGTTAACGAAGCAGTGTCTGAAGCAAAAGTACCCAGCTACATAAGCGGTACTTTTACCTATCCCTCGATACTCGTCTTGGACGGTTCGACAGCGTGGCTCGCAAATTACGAAGGTAAAAATGCTTACGGGTTCTCAGGGGATGAGAGCAACTCAACCTTTGCCGGAACACAGAGTACAAGCGAAGTATGGCAAACAGAGTGGAACGAGTGTCAAATCAAGACAAATATCATCGTTAACGGAAACTGGACAAAGTACTCTGAGGTCAAAAAGCTACCGATAGGTGTTGACGCGAAAGGAGCTGTTTCGGTTTCATGGGGAGAACTGGTACTATTTGATGGAGACTGTGCAAGAACTCTGGACGCCATGTGGGCATGTTATCTCGATGTCTCAAAATGCGGTTTCGCGACTGATGCCGAAAACCAAGCAGCCCTCGCCTACACGCAAGAAAAATTTAACCTATTTGTCGATGCCAATGTGATGACTCCTGATGATATCCCAAATCTAAAATCTTTGGCTTTTGATGTCGTTTATGGAATGTAGTAGGCATGCGACAGACAAACAGAGTAGTGCTTGCGACCAATAATCGGGGTAAGACTGAAGAGTTTAAAGCTCTTTTTACGAACTACCCTGAATATGAAATATTAGCTGCAAATGAAGTAATTCAGAATGTCGATAAAATCGGCTCAGTCGAAACACATAAAACATATGCCGAAAATGCAGCAGCAAAAGCACGACTTGTCGGAAATGCCTGCCATTATCCTTCGCTAGCCGATGACACGGGACTCGAAGTTGAAGCTCTCGGAGGAAAGCCGGGAGTAGAAAGTCATCGTTTTGCAAAATCGCCCGAAGGTTCTTCTTTCTCAAGAGCTGAACAAGACAAAGCAAACGTCGAGTTACTTCTTTCCGAACTCAGTAAGAAACCAGGAACACGAAAAGCTCAATTCGTATGTCATTTGGCTCTTTTCATTGAAGGCGTTGTAATCACATCAAAAGGCGTGCTTGAGGGAGTAATCCTCGACGCGCCTAGAGGCTCTAATGGATTTGGCTATGATTCAGTCTTTGTTCCTAAAGGGTCAAAAAGAACTCTGGCAGAAATGAGCAATACGGAAAAAAATCTTATCTCACACAGAGCGCGCGCAATTCATGAACTTGTAAACCAGTTGAAAACAAGAGGCATTGCCTTAGCTCGCACCTAAAACTACCAGAACGTCTTGTAATACAACCACTTGAGATATTCAGTTATCGTAACCCTGACCCCATGCAGTCCCGACCTCCACTCACCCGGTTCAAACGGTTCCTGATAAACAGAGAGAGTTTCAATTTTGATCGGTGGGTTAGCCTGGCTGAGCACTTGATCAAAAATAAGCCGTGCTCGTCTCATATGGTATCTGGAGGTAATCAATAGAATTTTTTCCCAGCTACGCTCTTGAGCATAATGAACAAATAGCGCCGCATTCTGCTCCGTATTCTGACTCTCGGTCTCGAGAACAACATCCGTAGGCGAAAGAACAGCAAGAACACCGCGCCTAACCTGTTTAGCTAAAACGCCCCAGTTGGACTGACGGCCCATACCGGAAACATAGAGAAAGGGAACAGTTCTGGGCGAGGGCGTCCTACCCGCTCCGCGAAGGGGAACTTGAGCTAATTCCCAGTAGCGATACCAAACATCCCCTGCGGCAGCAATTCGTCCCCGGCCGCCCGCCAGGCAGACGATAGCATCTACTTCCGGTAGGTGAACTCCATCGACCGTGTCCTGATACTCGTAGATTTCGCCAGCTATTAAATAGAGAAAAAGAATCGCCCCAAGAAACACTCCAGTGAGTATAAATCCTACTGCCTTTAGCCTTTTGGCTATATGGGCTAAAATGATGCCGGCAATATCCCTTACGGTCATTTGGAAGCGATTCTTGGCTTTCATATTTTCTATACCTTTATAAATAGCAGCTATTTTTAAACGAAGCCACCACTCCCAATGGAATTATTCCTTGCAAAAAGCCTTATATTTAAATAGGGTAAGGACCCTTAAGAAGTAAGGTTTAAGGAAGGTCTGATCATGGCACGTCAATGTGATTATTGCGGAAAGAAACCTGTAACAGGGAACTTGGTGTCGCATTCTAACATCAAGACAAGAACTCGTTGGGTTCCTAATTTAAAACGAATGAAAGCTGTAACAAACGGAACAGTTCAAACAGTCTCTGTATGCACAAGATGCATCAGGTCTGGTAAAGTTAAGAGACCAGTTAAACGATCTTATAAGGCTGAGACAACCGCAAAAGCTTTATAGTTCACTTTCACTACTCTTAGTGCCCCGCGTGTTCGATGGCTACAGCTTCGATTTCTACCAATACATCCTTCGGTAATCGAGACACTTCAACGGTCGAACGTGCTGGAAACGTTCCTCCGAAGTAGCTCGCGTAAACTTCGTTAACTTTCGGAAAGTCATTCATCGATTTTAAAAAGATTGTCGTTTTGACAACACAGTCGAGAGTTCCGCCTGCTTCTTCAAGAACCGCTTTCAAATTATCTAAGACGGCTCGAGTTTGACCTTCAACGTCCGATGATTTCAATTGTCCGGTAACGGGATCGAGCGGAATTTGCCCGGAACAGAAAAGAAGCCCCCCCGCTTTTACTGCCTGACTATACGGTCCTATTGGTTTTGGTGCTTTTTCGCTTAAGACTACTTGTTTATTAACCTTCTTCACGTCATGCATAGAAATTAACTCCTGTTAGATATTCTAGCTTCTAATTGTCTCCGGTATTCTTTTAGGTCGATTTTCTTTCTGGCAACACCGGTTTTAATTGCGGCCTCCGCTACCGCACTTGCCTCCCAAACTAAAACTCTTGGATCAAAGGGTTTCGGAATAATATAATCCCTGCCAAATCTGAACTTCTGCCCATCATAAGCTTGACTCACAATCGGAGGTACTTCTTCCTTTGCAAGATCGGCTAGTGCGCGCACTGCAGCCATTTTCATTTCTTCGTTAATTACTGTAGCCCTTGTGTCTAAAGCTCCTCTGAATATAAAAGGAAAACCAAGGACGTTATTGACCTGATTCGGATAGTCCGAACGACCTGTAGCCATAATGGCATCCGGTCGCACTCTGAGAGCGTCAGCCGGAGTAATCTCTGGTTCAGGATTGGCCATCGCAAAAATGATGGGGTCTTTGGCCATTTTTTTGATCATGTCAGGAGAGATGGCGTTTTTAACAGAACAACCCACAAAAGCATCAGCATCTTCAAGCGCCTCGCTGATGTGCCTCTTGTTGGTATCAGCTGCGTATCGTTCTTTGTAGGGATTCATGCCCTCTTTTCTTCCTTTATAAATCACGCCTTTGGAGTCAGTCATGATAATATTCTCGCGACGAACACCGAGAAGAAGATAGAGATTAGCACAAGCAGTAGCTGCTGCTCCGCTGCCTGAAAATACGACCTTCATTTTGCTGATGTCTTTACCCACCAACTCGACAGCGTTGACAAACGCCGCTCCACTGATCACAGCCGTGCCGTGCTGGTCATCGTGAAATACAGGAATTTTAAGCCTTCGCTTAAGTTCTTCTTCAATATAGAAACACTCGGGCGCCTTAATATCTTCGAGGTTAATCCCACCAAAAGTCGGCTCCAGGACTTCGACAGTACGAATGATTTCATCAGGATTATTGCTGTTTATCTCAATGTCAAAAACGTCGATATCGGCAAACTTCTTAAAGAGTACGCCCTTTCCTTCCATCACCGGTTTAGAGGCCAAAGCACCAATGTTTCCTAAACCAAGTACTGCCGTACCGTCGGATACCACAGCAACCAGATTGCCTTTTGCGGTATACTCATAAACTTCTTCTTCATTCTCGGCGATCTTCCTGCACGGTTCTGCAACCCCAGGCGTATACGCCATTGAAAGATCATGCTGCGTCGCAACCGGCTTTGTAGCAATAACTTCAACTTTACCTTTTCGTCCTCGTGAATGGTATTCCAGGGCCTCTTCGTAAATGTTCATGCTGCCTCCAAGTTAGATATATGTATACGTACACTCGTAATAGTCCGGGGAAAACCAAAAAATTGGTGGGCGACCGCGACGAGCTGTGGCAATCTGTAATAAAGCATGATTAATTTCGCGAAACTGCCTCTACTACTGCTGGTCCTGATGGCTTTAACCAATACGGCTCGTGGCGACTTCTATTACAAGCCATGGACTAACTTCAGACAACCTCAGCGTTTCTGGATTTTGCATCCAGATGTAAGTTATTATTCAACCAATTCCAACTATGACACCACTGGTCAAAGGGTGAAGATAAATGGACTTGTGCGCTACAGCCGAATTCAAACCGATGTGGGCTTAGCATATGGTTTTAACAAGTATTTAACTGCCTTTGGTCGTTTTTCCTGGGCCCGCGTACAGTCTGAAAACCAAAGCATAACAGGCGATTCTTTTGGTCCTACGGATCAGAGCGTGGGACTAGTAGCGCACGTTCTTGAAATCAAAATGGGAACACGACAGGCACCTATTTCGCTGGATCTCCAACTTCAACTCGATTTTCCAACTTACGGCAACGCAAGCGCAGCAAGTAGTAATTCGCTTTTTCTCGGTGATGGAACAACCGATTTCATTGCCGGCACTTTTGTTTCATGGCCTTTTATTAGTACGCCAGAAGATAGCTGGAACGTGAGCTTAGGTGGCGGATACATGGCAAGGACCAACGGGTTCTCATCTGCAATTCCATGGGCAACGCATATTAGACACCAGCCAAAAGACGAAGGGCTGATTTTTGAAATCGGAGCTTTTGGTATCAGCTCTTTCAGCACGGATAGCAATATCAGTCGTATTAGCAGCACAAAGTGGGGAAATGGCGCGGGCGGAAGTTATTTCGTTAATGCAGTTAATCCCTCAATTCTCGTCGCCTCTGGTAAGTTAGGTTATCAATTTGCTCCAAACATAGGTTTAACGGTTCAGGGCACGCAAAGCATTTGGGGACAATCTGCTCCGCACGGATTTACGATTGGACTCGGGCTACAAGCTTTTTTAACCGGCTCTCAATTAAAGAATCCGTCCAGGATGACTCCTCAGGATTACGGACGATCCAACCAAGGCTTTGTACATTACTCTTTTGAAGCTCGTGTAGTACGAACTAACGATCGAATGAACCTTGTCAAGATTGATAAAGGAAGACAAGATGGTGTTGAGATGAATCAGATTTTTGACGTCTTTTCGGTTAAAAAAGACGGCACCATCAACGAGGCCATCGCTCGAGCTCAGGCAACAGGAGTAAATACATCAGAGTCAGTATTAACCATAACGGAGTATTTCAAAGAAGTTTGGATAGAGGAAGGTTTTATCGTTAAGCGTCCTCTGAATTAGACAAGCTAGAAGGAGAGTACGAATGAAGAGAACCAAAGGAATGATTATAGCCGTACTAGGAATTGCACTGTTAGCGACCAACTCAGCTTCGGCGGCAAAGTTTTCAAATCAGTTTACGGAATTTGAACTTCCACCCCAGTGGCAATGCAACCTTGAGGGTGCTGAATGGGTTTGCCAAAGCACCAACGAGACCAAAAAAAGAGATGCCATTATCGTACTCGCTGCAAAACTAAAAGGCGATCAAGATAGCTTGGACCAATACCTTGCTTACTTGAAAGCAGCAAAAACATTTACTAGTGTTGTGGGGAAACCCGTAAAATCGGATCCCAAGTATGCAAAAACCGTAAATATAAATGGGCAAGCGTGGGTTGACGCTCTCCATATGGAGTCCGAAATTCCCGGCTTTTACACTCGATACTTCGCCACCGTAAAAGACGATATCGGAGTTCTTGTCACCTATTCTATAAGCAAAACGAAATATCAGCAGTATCTTCCGGACTTCGACAACCTGGTTAAGACCCTAAAGGTATTTCGAAAAAAAGGCCCTGGACTTAATGCAGCTCCTGCCAACGGTAATATTTTTAAAGACACAACAATTCCTCAAACAGTTTCAGAAAACACCGTTTTTCCGGGCGGCGCTAATCCGGCTGGAGGCGCGGATACACCGAAACCCAAACAACAAGAACTGCCCTGGTTAGTAATCATTCTTGTCGTCGGTGCTGTGGGTTTTATTATCTGGAGAAAAAAACGTAGTTCTGCAGAGTAAAATCACAAGACGGTTCAAAATTATTGCCACTTGTACGGTTGCCGCGTTCGCGGTGACCGTACAAAGCCTTGATACTCCGCTCTTAAAAAATACTGGCCAATATCGTTCGGAAAATTCCATCTCCATTTTTGCGGATAGGTATTGGTTTAGAATTGCCCTAAATAAAACCCTTGGAATTACAGATCAACTATCTCAAATCAGAGATACTCTCCAAACAGCTCTCATCGCTCTTTCTAGAATTCCCGGTTATCCACCCATCAAATTACCCGGTATAAATGAAGAACAAGCTCTCACTGACTACAAGTACGGGGTTTTGCCTGAAGTCTATGTGGATCAGGAATTAGGAGCAATTTTCCCCCAACCCGTACCGGAACCAAACAGCTTTTCCTGGTTCAATATTTTCAAACAAGCAGAAAACCTTAGAATTGAAATAGATAAATTCCAAACTGAGATGGAAAAATGGTCCAAATCAAAGCCAACCGAACAGATTAACAAATTTGGTGAAATAGCTACTACTTGGCTTTCCATCAATGAAGAGCTTCTGCTTCTTACTTCCGAGGTACGATACTTAAGAAATTGGGTGCCAAAATTACAAAAACAAAAAGGTTTCGTTTCAACGGCAAATCAGAGACCATTCAGGGTACAAAAACCTCCATATTTGCCCGACAATATTCAAAAATTAAAAGGGCAACTGATCACAATTCCGATAGCAACTGACATTAAGGATAAAAAATTTATTAAGGAAATAGAAGGCGCCCTTGATACTCATTGGAATCAATCCTTTTGGGCCAGACAACATCAAGTCAGATTTAAGATCAACTGGAGAGCCGTGGTGCTAGACAAAGAGTTTCAAAATCGAAAAATTGACCTGGATACACACCTTCAAAAATTTCCAAAAAACATAGCAGTCATCACAACAGGCGGATTAACCACACATGTAAAAGGGGTTTCACTGATTTTGGGACCTGGAAAACTTACACCAAGAACGCTTGCCCACGAACTTGGACATCTCCTGGGTTTCGGGGATTGCTATCTTCGAACACTATCGAGACAAGATCTACTGGGAATACTCGGAACTTCCGTGCTGGAAATTAACAACCACTACTATCCGGATGATCTGATGTGCGACAATACAGTCGGTTCTGCCAATTATGGAGTATGGTAATCAACGTTTAATAAGATGAGGACGTAGTCTTGAACTTACACCTTTTTTGGGTGAAGGACCGAGGGCCAAAATGCTTCGTTCGGAACTCAATAATCGTCTTGCTATCCTTTTTACATCGCTCGGTTTCACATCATCAATAAAACGGCAGATATCCTCTATGGAAAAGTATTTTCCGAAAAACATCTCGTTTTTTGCGATACTAGACATCCTCGATTCAACACTATCGGAAGAAAGCAAAATACTTCCCTTCAGATTATCTTTGACGCTTTTTAACTCTTCTTCCGTAATTAGCTCTTTTTTTAATCTCTCAACGCACTCTTCGATCAGCTTCAAACAAAGCGGAACCTGGCCCATCAGGGTTGCAACATAAACAGAGAATACTCCGCTGTCCAAAAAAGGCGAAAAACTGGAATAAACAGTGTAAGCCAGACCATTCTTTTCTCGTATCTCCTGAAAAAGGGACGAACTCATGCCCCCCCCCAGGTAGACATTAAGCAAAAACGCGGCAAACCTATCTCTCGATGAATATTTAGGACCTTCTACAGCCCATAACAAATGCACCTGCTCTGTGAGTCTTTCCAACCACCATGAACCGCTTCTGATCTTCCCTGCCGAAATAAAATCCGTACTCACATCATTCTTAACCGGCCGCCCCGGCCAGTCTTCCGCACAAAGAGGTCTCAGTCTTCGAAGAACAGATTCATGCGAAACATCGCCTGCAACCGCGATTATCAGTCGATCCGGTCGATAATGCTTTCTGAAATATCGAAGCAGATCACCTCGTCTCATTCTTCGAATCGATGCTTCGGTTCCGAGGATCGGACGTCCCAATCCATGCCGAGGGTAAATCGTCTCAAACAATACGTCGTGCGCTAACTCTTCTGGTGAATCTTCCACCATTGCGATTTCCTGTAAAATCACTCTTCGTTCGCGCTCTAATTCGTCAGCATCGAATTTGGAGTTAAGAACAATATCATTGAGAATATCAACACCGAGCCCCAGGTCCCTGCCTAAGAGCAAAAGATTAAAGCAAGTATATTCACGAGCGGTAAAAGCGTTGAAATCTCCTCCAACCCGATCAACCTCCCTCGCAATTTGAAGAGCAGTCCGGCTTTCAGTTCCCTTGAAAAGCATGTGTTCAATAAAATGAGAGGCACCGGATTCGCTTGGCTTTTCATGTCTTGTACCGGCCTTAACCCATACTCCCAAGGAAAGACTACGAAACTCGTGATGACTTTCCGAAACTAAAGTAAGCCCGTTACTAAAAACAGTTTTCCTGAAATTTGATCTTCGTGCCATCTTTTCCTTAAAGGGCAAATGCGATTGATGCTCCCCAGTACGGCAAAAACCGAGAACCGCCAGAGAGAGAATCTGAAATCATTACGTAGGCCATTTCTGCGTCTGCCTCGATTTTTCCGAACGTAAGCTTCACTCCAAAGTTAGTGCCAAAATCATTCGAAGAGTCTTCAACATACTGCAGTTCTGAAAAACCCGATGTGTCGCTTCTATAGTAATTGGCACCAGAATACAAAGCGACAGTCGGACTTAATCGAAAACTTACGGGAAAAGACACGTCGATATGCGAAGCTGCAGCCATCTGACTGACCTCAACGCTACCCGTCGCTTCCGTCGTCGCTGACGAGTCTGTTGAACTGCCACCGGTTTTATATGATTGATTAGAAGGTTTTCCCGAATATCTTCCATATCCTGCCATAACGGCACTTGCAAAATTACCCTTATGCAACATTTTGTATTTTGTCCCCACGCGCCAGCCTCCACCGCCCATCGTGTAATATGCACCTAGCTGTGCATCAACTTTTGCATGAACTCCCGCAGCTCCCTGAACGGACAAAAAGCCTCCTTGAAAAACACCGTTCTCTTGAGCTGCGCTTAGCGTGGATTTTCTATCGACAGTTGCCAAGGGATGAATTCTGCTCGTCTCGATTTGTCCTCTTACTCGAAATTTACCCGCCCCTAACGTCTCGCCCGTTTCGTGCTTGAGCACGGGCGTGGATAGAGAAGCACAACCGGAACCAAAAACGAGCATAAATAAAGAAATGGCCTTCACTTTCATTTTTGTTTGCGCCTATTTTTCTTTCTTTGTGTTCTTATCGACTCTTCCACACGCGCCAGAGTTTTCTTAAGATGAGCAATATGAACGATTGCCGTTCCAGGAATAGTAAGAGGAGCAGTTGTAACGCCAATAACTATTCCAGTAGCAGCTGATTTAATTCTTACTACGGTTCTGCCAAAAGGATTGAGAATAGAGCCGATCGTTTGGCCTTTATAAAGTAGATCTCCGGGCTTCACGCTAAGATCTAGAATTCCGCCTTTTTCCGCACGGATCCACTCGCTTTCTTTTACGATCACCTGAAAAGCCGGTTTCATTTGCTCAGCTTCTGGCCACATTCCCATCTGCGAGAGAACGCTTAGAACCCCCCTAAAGCCGACCAGCGACGTTTTTCGTGAAAATTTACCTATTTCTCCGGCTTCAAAAACTATTGTCGGCACTCCACCAACTGTTGATTCTTTTCTTAAATTTCCACGATAGCCTGGATGGTCTATTAGTACGGAAGTACCAAAAGCACGAGCAAGCCGGCGGACGCGAGGATGAGACATATCTCCTCTCACGTGAGGAAGATTTATCCGCCCTTCGGCAGCGGTATGTATATCAATTCCGAAATCACTTTTCAGAACGACTTCATTGAATAAACGCCAGGCAATCCTTTCGGCATTGTTTCCTTTTCTTTTCCCCGGAAAAAATCGGTTCAGATCCCGATGATAAGGTAAATACCGGGAGTGAGACAAAAAACCTGAAATATTAGCGACAGGAATGGCAATCAGGGTACCGGAGAGCTTATGATGATCAATGTCGAAAATAAGCCGCCTAACAATATCTGCTCCGTTAATCTCGTCGCCGTGTACAGCAGCAATGATATATGCTACTGGGCCGGGCTTGAGACCCCTTATGATCGTCACTGGAATTTGAACATGACCGGAAAGGTAAGACTCCGAAACTTTCAGGTAGATTTCTCTTTTTTCCCCTGCCTGTATATCAATCCCACAAATTTTAAATTGCCCCTTGCCACTATCCCCCATTGATTCCATTATAGGTAATTTAGTAATGGTCGAAAATAAAATGCGTAAAACCACTAAAAAATCTGGTCAAAAACAGTCGGTTTCCAAGCAACCCCGTACGAAAAAAGGGGCAAAAACCGGTATTACCCCTGCCCTGGAACCGGAAATCATGCCCAAAAATAAGATATTGGCCTCGGTGGAGGATACCATAGAGCCAGAAGACCACGATTTTACTGAAGAATTCGAAGATGTCGAGCCGATGGTTGAAGAACTGGCAACAAGTGCCCCGAACACAGCTCTTCCGGTAAAGGCCGAGTCGCATGACCTAGTAGAAACAGAGCTCGGCGCGGTCTCAAGTACCGATCCGTTAAGAAGGTATCTGGAGGAAGTACGCCAATACTCGCTTTTAGACCCTCAGGAGGAATTTTCACTCGCTCTAAAGCTGAAGGAAAAAGGAGATATTGAAGCAGCAAGACGTCTTGTGACCGCAAATCTCAGGCTGGTTGTTAAAATCGCTCTCGAATACCGAAGTATCTACTCAAACCTCCTTGATCTAATCCAGGAAGGTAATATCGGACTAATGAAAGCGGTGTCCAAGTTTGATCCCACCAAGGGAGCCAGACTGGGCTATTATGCATCATGGTGGATTCGTTCATACATTCTCAAGTACCTTCTCGATAATTTCAGACTGGTAAAAATCGGTACTACTCAAGCTCAGAAAAAACTCTTTTATCACCTGCTTCGTGAAAAAGAACGTCTTGAGGCACAAGGTTTATTAGCCGGCCCAAAGCTACTAGCCGAAAAACTTGACGTGAGAGAAAAAGACGTCGTTGAAATGGAGCAAAGACTATCAGCTCGCGGTACCGAAATGCCGCTCGATGCTCCTGTTTTCAGTTCCCGATCAACCGAGGCCGAAGGAAGAGCGACCCATCTGGATTTTTTAGTAAGTGAAAACCAAAGCGCCGAAGAAGTTCTTGAACAACGCCAGCTACTTAACCTGTTAAAAGGTGAGCTTCCTGAATTTGAAAAACGCTTGAATGAAAAAGAATTTCGAATTCTAAAAGAAAGGCTTTTATCTGAAGAACCGAAGACTCTTCAAGAAGTAGCCGACAACTATGGGTTGACCCGAGAGAGAGCTAGACAAATTGAAGCTCGGGTAATCGAAAAACTAAGAGAGTTTTTAAGCGAGCGAGGATGGCCCCTGTAGCCCCTATTTTCCTCGGCTTAAAATGTCTTTACAGTACTGCGTCGTCATGTTACTCCCTGGACGCTATAAGTAATGGAATAAATTAATTATATACAAATAAATCAGGAATAATCATGGCAGGAAAAACAGCAGTAAAAGAAAAAAAAGCAATGATAGTTAGCAAGTTTGGAACTCGGGCAACAGACACGGGCTTACCCGAAGTTCAGATTGCTCTTCTTACCAACCGCATTAACGAACTCAATGAGCATTTTAAAGTAAACATGAAAGATCATCATTCAAAGCGTGGTCTTTTAAAAATGGTCGGGCAACGTAAAAGATTACTGACCTACCTTCGACGCCTGGATGAAAAGCGTTACGCTAAACTAATCCAAACGCTCGAACTCAGAAAATAGTACGGCAAGAAGTAACAGGCAACCAGACGGTTAAATGTTCGTTCAACATGTAAAGCTAATCCGCTTTCTAGCTTCTAAAAGCCGGTTGGGTTTTAAAAATTTTCTTATAGAAAGGTAAATATGGTTCATCGCGTATCGTGTGAGATGGGTGGCAAGACGATTTCAATTGAAACAGGTAAGCTTGCAAAGCAAGCCGATGGCTCCGTGATTGTCAGTTATGGCGACACAAGAGTTTTAGTGACGGCATGTTCTTCAAGAAAGGAACGAGAAGGGGCAGATTTTTTTCCTCTGACCGTTGAGTTTTCGGAAAAATTTTATGCTGCAGGAAAAATTCCCGGAAGTTTTCCTAAGCGTGAAGGAAGGCCGACGACAGAAGCAACTCTCTCTGCAAGGATGATCGACCGTCCGATACGGCCTCTTTTTCCTGAAGGATATTTTTTCGATACCCAGGTTGTGGCGACAATACTTTCACTTGATCTGGAATCCGATGTGGACGTTGCGGCTTCCTTAGGCGCATCAGCAGCACTCCACATATCCGACATTCCTTTTAGCGGACCAACTGCCGCCTGCAAGATCGGAAGAGTAAATGGCCAATTGGTTGTTAATCCAACCTGGACGCAAATAGATAAGGGCGAGAGCGATTTGGACATCCTTGTAACTGGAACAGAAAAAGCCATCATGATGGTCGAAGGCGGAGCAAAAGAAGCGTCTGAAGAACAAATACTCGACGCTATCCTCCTTGCCCATTCCGAAATCAAGAAACTCGTCAAAATAGTTGAAGAGCTGCGAAATCTTTGCGGTAAACCAAAAAGAACGTTCACACCGGCAGTTCTCGAAGAGTCGATAAAGACTGAAGTCGAAAAGCTAGCAAAAGAAAACCTGGCTATAGCCCTTAAAACCAAAGAAAAGCATGCAAGGTATGATCTGGTTGGCGAAACCAAAAAATCAGTTTTAGAAAAACTCGTATCTGAAGAACTGAAGGAAAAAGATCCGGACGCTGCAGCGAAGAAAGAAAAAGATGTATCTAATGCATTTGATCTTCTTCAATACAACATGATGAGATCCATGATTCTTAATGAGTCTGTCCGCATCGACGGTCGCGATACAAAATCAGTCCGACCAATATCAACGGAAATCGGTCTATTGCCGAGAGTTCATGGCAGTTCTCTGTTTACACGAGGAGAGACTCAAGTGCTTGCAGCAGTAACACTTGGTACCTCAGATGACGAACAGATCGTAGATACGATGTTTCAAAACAACATGAGGAAATTCATGCTTCACTACAACTTCCCGCCCTTCAGCGTTGGGGAGACTGGTAGAATGGGCGGCACCGGACGCCGCGAAATCGGTCATGGGCATCTTGCCGAACGATCCGTAAAAGCAATGATGGTCCCTTACGAAAAATTTCCTTATACAATCAGAATTGTCTGCGAAACTTTAGAGAGTAATGGATCCTCTTCTATGGCATCTGTTTGCTCATCCTCCATGGCATTAATGGATGCTGGCATTCCGTTACAAAAACCTGTTGCGGGAATCGCAATGGGCCTGATTAAAGAAGCCAACAAGGTGGCTATTCTTACCGATATTCTTGGTGATGAAGATCATCTGGGCGACATGGATTTTAAGGTAGCCGGGACAAAAGACGGCATAACCGGAATCCAAATGGACATTAAGATTGAGGGCGTTGATGAGCAGGTTATGCGCACGGCCCTTCAACAAGCTCGCGAAGGTCGCATGCATATTCTCGGTGAAATGGCCAAATCAATAGAAACGCCAAAAAATGAGATTTCAAAATATGCTCCAAGAATTACAACCATTTCAGTGCCGGTCGATAAAATCCGTGAAGTAATCGGCTCGGGCGGCAAAGTTATTAAAGACATTATTGCCAAGAGCGGATGCAAAATCGATATTCAGGACGATGGTAAGATCAACATCGCTTCAAGCGACGGCAAATCGACTGAAAAAGCTATTGAGATGATCAAAAATATCATCGCCGAAGTCGAAGTCGGAAAAGTCTATAATGGTATCGTTAAGAAGATTGTAGAGTTTGGGGCTTTTATCGAAGTTCTTCCAAATCAGGACGGCTTATTGCACGTTTCAGAAATCGCGCACGAAAGAGTCAATAACGTGACCGACTACATGAACGAAGGTGATCAAGTCGAAGTAAAAGTGATCGAAGTGGACAGAATGGGTAAGATAAGACTTTCAAGAAAAGTCTTATTGCCTGTGCCGGAAGGCTTCGTTCCGCAGGAACGTGCTCCTAGACCAGAAAGACGTGATCGTGGAGATAGAGGAGACCGTGGGCCAAGAGGTGGCGGACGTCCTCATGGCGGATACAGATAGAAAAAAGACCAAGCCACAGTAGCACCAAACTGCCAAAGCTTAAGATGCGTTGTCATATCTCGTTCTCCTGCGTTTGTGGTCCATAGTTTTCCAAACGCTAAGTACTCGCCATAAAGACCAGCATGCAAGCCTTCCAGATTATAGATCCAGAATTGCGGTAGCTGGTACATAACAGCAAGTCTTCCGCCAAGTGGTTTCTTGTACTTTACTTCCTCGTTCTTTGAAGTCTTATTGCTAAGATTGTAATCACCGAGAAACTGGAAGTCGCCTTTCAGCGTAAATCTTCCGGCTTTGTAGCCAATCATCGGTGCTACATAATTCCAGCGATTACCTCTGGAGTTACCAACAAGTTTAGTGATGTCCGAATAGTGATTGATAAAACGATAATCACTATTTGCCCCAACCATTATGCCTCTCCACACTTCGGCACCAAGAGCGATACCCATTCCAAACTGTCCCATCTTTGGATGAGTTGCACTTGTTTGAACCGAATGAGTGGAAAAACCACCCGCAACGTTCGCGTCAAGATAACTCAAAACAGGGATAGGACTTGAAGCCCACGCCGAAATGCTTACAACACTTAAAAACGCTATTATTATTGCTTTCATTTCTTACCCCCAAGAAATTATTGCCAGGAGTTCGGATGCATGTTGCTTGCCTGAGGCTTGACAAGTACAAGCTAAACAAATAGATTCCTGTCGCAATGCGTTACTTTGTTGTTTTATTACTTCCTCTCGCACTCCTGTGCTCGTCATCGTATGCTTCATTAAATCTCTCCGAATTGGGATGTGGAGAAGGTCCAATAATAGAGAGACTGTCAAACAACTCGCTCGTCCATGTCGCGCCAGACCGATTTTATTACAAAGCTTTTATAGACCAAATTTCCGAATCAAATTTGCAGGAACTAAAAATCGCACTAGGAAATTTACAGCCAGATGAAGAAGCATTACTCGAAAAAATACTTAACTCTCCTCTATATATTACTCATAGATTACCTTTAGGACGGTTGCGCTCACTGCTTGCTTCGGGAGCGATTTTATCTCCACGTGAAGCAAAAAAGATCGCTGTTCAAATCGACGAACCTTTCACACCACTTCTCGAAGACTTTCTTTTTGGCGGTCACGATTGCGTTTTTGCCGCTGTTGGTCCACCAAACGGAAGAGAAAGATACGGTGAAGTATTAATTAGATTCAATCCCGACTCCACCACATATCCATGGGCGACATTATTCAGCGGTTGGTCCTTTATTAAGAAGTTACGGAATGAAGAAGCATACCTCGATAAACAAGCCAGCTTCGATCATAAGCTTCATTATTCGCATCTTATGATCGCTCGCAAGCACTGGAAACCTTACTTCGGATTCATGATAATTGCCTTACTCCGAAAACTCGAACCTACTGAACGAAGTTCAGCAACAAAAGTGCTCCTCGAGCAGACGGACAGAGACTTCTGGCAGATGATAGACAATAAACAGTTCGGCTACCTTGAGGCAAAGTACCCTTCCAGAGTCGAACTTATCGAAATAGAATCTATTGAAGTACCCATCCAAGCCATCGACCAAGTCCTTTCCTGGCCAGAATCACAGAAATGGGTAAAGAAAATACATACTTTGACCACCCCATTATGAGCCCGGTTTCAAATCGCACCCAGTTAACAGCAAATACGGCTGTCTAAGACTTGTGCAGCGCAGCATCTGATTCAGTAAAATAATTAATAGCTTAATGCATGAAGTTAAACGGAAAATTTCCCGACTAAAATAGTATTGATAAATGGCAGGATGCTTGCTATATGGGACGCCGCACTAGGAGTTGCTGCATATGCGCAGGCATAGGCCGCCTGACATTGGCAGCGCTGCTAATGGCCCCATGTTTTTTTGGCCCAAGGTTGAGCAAGGAGCTCGCCTGAAATGAAAGCCACGAAGGCCTATCCAAGGAGACGAACATGAAAAAGAGCATTGCGATCTTGGGTTCAGCCCTCGTTCTCGCGACAAGCGCAGCTTACGCCGCCTCAACATCGACAACAAGCACGGAAACTGTAGCACCGAGCTTAGTCAACAAGCTTAAAGCAAGCTATTCTGCCACTCTCTACGGCTCAGCCGTATCAAACCCGCTAAACAGCTTACAGCCAGACTCTGCTACTGGTTCTTTAGACACCACATCTCCGATTATGATGAAAAATAAAATCGGAGTTGGCTACAAATTTACCGACGATATAGCCCTTATGCCAGTTCTTTACTGGAAGAACTTTGCAAGAGAGCAAGGCTTTGTATTACAGAATCCATATCTCAAGTTAAGTCATAACAAATTGTATAACCGAGGTAATTTTAACCTCTACGGCGAAGTCACAGTTGATGCACCTCTTTCAGAAAAAGCGCAAAACACAGGCCTCATTACAAACGTTTCACCAACCTTGATTTCCAGCTTCGACATACCATCTAGCCGGTTTACATTAAGCACATGCGCCGGAATGGGAGCAAATCTCTACCAATCCGGGAGATCAGCGGAGAATAAATTGTTGACCTTCTACGTAGGTCCGCAAGTTGATTATCGCATTCGTTCTAATATGACCACCTTCGTGCTTTACGAAATGAACGCAAAGCAGGTTGCATACAAAGGGTTATCGAATGACGGTACGGATCTAGAAATCGGCTTAAATTGGGACATCACACCAAAGGTTAATCTTATGCCACTCCTTGATTTCAAGACCGGAAATAGAGTTGCAACCGATACAACAACGTTTATCACAGCGTTAACCTTGAAGTTGCTCTAATTAAATCGAGAATTAGAAGCAAAAATTCAGAAAAGGGCTGACCAAAAG
>Ga0208375_1002514_pt1 | contig 17201 bp, 19 predicted proteins | sample RifOxyD1_FD_184038 | JGI IMG/M metagenome (GOLD analysis project Ga0208375, IMG submission 184038) | Soil microbial communities from Rifle, Colorado - Rifle Oxygen_injection D1 (SPAdes) | ecosystem: Environmental > Terrestrial > Deep subsurface > Rock core/Sediment | place: Rifle, Colorado... | reverse complement strand
GGAAAAGATTGAAATCGACAGGAAAATTTTAAGCGATATTGCCACCTCTGACCCCGAAATTTTCAAAAAAATAGTTAAAGAAGCCGGTTTTAGCTTTACCCAGCCCAAGTAAGGAGGTAAAGCGGTTTTTTTATTTGCCTCCTGAAAGGGAGGCTTTTTTCGTTTAGAATAGGTGTTATATGCAGGAAGAACTAATAAGTTTAAGAAATGAGGCAATTGCCCAAATCTCCGCTGCCGGGGACGGCGCCGAACTGGAGGAAGTAAGGGCCGCTTATTTGGGACGCAACGGCAAGTTCACCATCCTTGTTAAAAAAATCAAAGACGTGCCGGAGGAATCCAGAAAAACTTTCGGGATTACCCTTAATGAAAGTAAAATCGCGATCGAAAATTTGATCTCCGATAAAAAACAGGCTCTCATAAAAAGTCTTTCCGAGAAACGCGACTGGTTTGATTTAACAATGCCCGGTCTTAAACCTACTCTGGGGCACATCCACCCTCTGACACAGGTACTTTCCGAGGTTAATAAAATATTTAACTATCTCGGTTATCAGGTTGCTGACGGGCCCGAGATCGAATCCGACTATTACAATTTTGAGGCTTTGAATATTCCCAAGGACCACCCGTCCCGCGACACCCAGATGACTTTTTATGTCGATTCAACCGGAACTGATTTAAAGCCTCTTGAAACGATTCTCAGAACACAAACCTCGGCCATGCAGGGACGGGTAATGAAACTGGGCAAACCCCCTTTCAGAGTTTTGGTACCCGGAAAATGTTTTCGTTACGAACAGGTGGACGCCTCCCACGGATTTGAGTTTTGGCAGGTTGAAGGCTTTGTGGTTGATGAAGATATTCACCTGACCGATCTTTTCGGGACAATTAAATATGTTCTGGGGGAGCTTTTCGGAAAAGAGACAAAGATCCGTTTTGCCACGACCAATTTTCCGTTTGTGGAACCCGGGGTTGATACTTATATGCAGTGTACTATCTGCAAAGGCAAAGGCTGTTCTTTCTGCAAAGGAACGGGCTGGAGTGAAATAATGCCAGCGGGAATGATCCATCCGAATGTCCTTAAAACCGCGGGGATAGATACCAAAAAATGGAACGGGTTTGCTTTCGCCATAGGCCTTTCCCGGATTGTAAACCTCCGCTACCAAATAAAAGATCTAAGAACGCTTACAACACCCGATATGAGGATACTTAGTCAATTTTAGAATATGTTAATACCCGTCAGCTGGCTTAAAGAATATGTGGAGATCCGTCTTCCCCTAAAAGATTTGATGTGGAAGATGACCGAGGCGGGGCTTACTTGCGAGTCTGCTAAAAAAGCCGGGGAGGAGGTAATAATGGATGTTGAAGTTACCGCCAACAGGCCCGACTGGATGAGCATCCTCGGAGTTGCCAGGGAAATTGCCGCCATACAGGGAAATAAAATCAAAGAACCCAGGATCAAGGCGCTGCCTGCCCAAACCGCCAATTTCCCGATTGATTTGGTACCGGACTACCGTCTTTTTGAGCGCTGGACGGGAATTGTCCTTAAAGGAGTTGAAATTAAACCGTCACCCGATTGGCTGAAGGCGCGGATTACCTCAATGGGCCATACTCCGATAAATAACATCATCGACATTACAAATTACGTTATGTATGAACTGGGAATTCCCATGCACGCTTTCGATTATGACGAAATTTACGGACAGGTCATGAATCTTCAATTGTCCGGTGGGGGCGAAAAATTTACCTCGGTTGACGGCATTGACTACCTGCTCCCCAAAAACGCGATGATAATAAAAGACTCGGAGCGCATTATCGATTTGGCCGGAATCAAAGGGGGATTTAATTCCGGAATAAAAGAAACCGCCAAAAATATTTTTCTGCATGTGACTATAGATAACCCTGTTTATGTCAGAAGAACTTCGCTCGCAATGGGCCTGAGAAGCGAAGGGGGCCGGACAAGGGCAGTACGGTTAGAAGCCTGACAAGAGCGGTTAAGCTAATTCTGGAGCTTGGCGGGGGAGAGATCGCATCCAAAATGATCGATTTGAAAGAAAAAAATTATGAACCGAAAAAATTGCTGCTGGGTTTTGACAAACTTGAAAAAATATTGGGGGTTAAGATTCCGGATACTGAGACCGTCCGAATCCTTTCAAGCCTTAATTTGTCTCCCAAGGCCGTCAAACACGGAGTCATGTGTGTTATACCAACATATAGGGGAGATCTAAAGATTGAGGAGGATCTTGCCGAGGAGGTTGCACGGCTTTACGGATATAACAAATTCCCGGCGGAACTTCCCAAAGGCCGGGTAAGCGATCAAAAAATCCCGTACTACTCCGACGACGGCCTGATTTTAACCGTCAAAAACCTTCTAACATCCTGCGGATATTCCGAGGCAAAAAATCTTTCACTGGTTTCCAAGGATCTGATTGAGAAATTCGGACTTACTCCGGCAAAACATTTCAGAATAGAAAATCCGGTAAGTTCTGAGTATGAATACATGAGAACCTCGCTTATCCCGGGCCTGGTATCTGCCGTCAAAATAAACTCTGCGGATAATTTGAAACTCTTTGAGGTTGATAAAGTCTATCTAAAAACCGCCAAGGGGGCGGATGAGAAATACAAGGCCGCGGGAATTTATACCGGTAGTGCTTTCAGGGATTTTAAAACTGCAATCGATTTAATTCTTTCCAAATTGAATATAGACGGATATTCCGTTGAGTTTGAAGCCGATAAACCGTATCTGCATGCATCCAATGCGGGGGTAATCAAATCGGGTGGCACTGCTATCGGCGAGTTCGGAGAAATCAGCCCGGTGGTGCTTAGTTCCCTGGAAATACCGGGCAAAGTTTATTGCTTTGAAATGGATATTGACTCTTTGGACAGTCTTTCAAAGTTAAAAAGTTTTTCTCCCATTCCGGCTAATCCCGCACAGGTTGAGGATCTGACTTTGACATTTCCTCCTAAAACAAAAATAGGGGAGGTGCTGAAATTAATAATTAATAATTCAAAATTAATAATCAATGCCGAACTGAAAGACACATACAAAGATTCGTATACGGTCAGAATTTGGTACCAGGATCCCGGAAAAACTTTAACAAATGAGGAAACGGAAAAACTGAGAAAATCCGTACTTCAAGCCGTTAACCAAAGATTCGGGGGATTCCTTAAAAATTAAGGGGCCGGGGAGGGGGTGGGGGTGGAAATCGGCCCTCCGACCGCAACGGTAATGGTACTGTCCAAAGTGTTATTTGCTGAATCCATTGCACTGGCCCGCAGTGAATGATTTCCTTTTGACAAAGATTCTTTTACTTCACAGCTATAGTTATTGGCGCCGCTATTGAATGAACAGATTGTTTTTCCGTCTACCTGTAAATCCACTTGCGTTATAGCCGAGTTGGAATTTGCCGTGAATGTTACCGTGAATGTCGGGGGCAAATTGGCCTCTTGATCGTGAGGACTTGTAAAACTAATACTTAAGGGGTTTATCGTTCCGCAGTAATCTGACGGCGGATGATATCTCGGGTCTGACTGCCCGCTCAGCCAAATGTTTATTGCCTCCTGCCATTTATTTACGCCACCCCCTGCAGTCGGATCGCTCTCCGTGAACCGGAAAAATTCCTTGTTATCGTAATTGCCTCCGGCCATATCTCCGGGTGTAGCCAGCTTGCCCTGACTTTTACAAATTTTGAGAAGTACATGAATTGGATCGGTTAAAGCCGGTTCCGTTCCTTTGATAAAATATTCATTCCGGCTCGGAAAGCCGTCATGCGCCCCGTAACCCGAAACGGCATCAACGCTTATCTGATTAATTCCTCCGGGAACTTCAAACTTAACCGCCGGTTTGCCCTTAAGCGCGGCTGAAATTATTTTCCGCCAAATGGGAGATGCTCCGCTTACCCCCGAGGCAACATTGAGCATTTGGGAATTGTCGTTATTTCCCACCCAAACTCCTACCATGGCATTATCGTTTCCGCCTATTGTCCAGTTGTCCTTCTTGTCATTGGTCGTACCGGTTTTTACCATAACGTCTGCCACATTAAGTAAAGAGTTGGATCCGAAAACTTCTTTTCTGGCTTCATTATCCGAAAGGATAGAACTTATCAAAAAAGCCTGCTCTTCAGTCAAAACTCTCTGCCCCTTTTTGGGACGGTTTTCCTGCAGAACGTTGCCCTTGACGTCTGTTACCTTCAAAATCGCAACAGGGTCAACTCTGTAGCCTTTATTCACAAATGCCGAGAATGCGTCCGCCATATCAATCAAACGCACTTCCCCTCCGCCCAAAGTTAGCGAAAGGCCTACGCGCTTAAGAGTCTCAGCGGTGGGGGGAAGAGTCGTAAGCCCCATATCGGTTGCCGTTACCAGAACGTCTTTTATCCCAACCATGGCAAGCATTTTAACCGCGGGGACATTTCTTGAATTGCCAAGAGCATAGCGGACCTGGATGGGACCCACATGCTTCCCGTCATAGTTAACGGGTTTATAGTCGGGCTGTCCTACCCCTCCCGGAAAAGTTGTAGGTACATCCATGAGCAGAGTGGCGGGAGAATAGCCTTTTTTGAATGCGGTGACATAGGTGAAAGGCTTGAAAGAACTACCGGGCTGGCGCAGGGAAGTCGTCACATTTACCTGCCCGTCGTAATCGGCTGCTGAAAAATTCTTGGATCCAACCATAGCCAAAATTTCACCGGTTTCGGGGTTAATCACAATCGCGGCTCCGTTTGTTATATGCTGTTTTTCGACTTTGGCAATTTCCTCGGAAACTATCTGCTGGGCTGTTTCCTGAAGACTAAGATCAAGAGTTGTTGTAACTGTTAAACCACCCTGTTCAACCGCCGCCTGTCCATAGGTGTTTTCGAGAATATGTTGAACATATTGGACAAAATGAGGCGCTTTAAAGGTTGATCCTCTGGGTTGGAAGGAAACATTCGGCAGGGCTTCAACCGCTGAAGTTTCTACGGCTTTTGTAATATATCCCTCCTCCTGCATCCTTCTTAATACGTCTTTAGTACGCTGTATGTAAGCCTTGGGGGTTGAAGAATACGGAGAATAAGCCGACGGGCTTTGGGGAAGACCCGCCAGGATTGCGCTTTCGACCAGGTCCAGGTCTTTGACGTCCTTGCCGAAATAAATTTCAGATGCTGCTCCGACTCCCCAGGCGGTTCCGCCGTAAGGGACTTCGTTAAGGTACATCTGCAATATTTGGTCTTTTGTATACTTCCTTTCAATCTGGATGGCCATAACGAATTCCTTTATTTTTCTTACAATGTTGCGCTCATTGCTAAAGAAAACATTTTTAACGAGCTGCTGGGTAATGGTTGATCCGCCCTCGGCTCTTCCAGCGGTAAAAATCCTCAAAAAACCGCGGAGCATTCCGAAAGGATCAAAGCCCTGATGCTTGTAAAAATTTTTATCCTCTATGGAAATCGTTGCCTGCCTGAGATAGATGGGGGCATCGGCTATGGCAACGGGAGTACGGTTCTGATTGGCATAAACATCGTAAAGAAGCGTGCCGTTTCTGTCTGTAATTTTTGTGGAAAACCCCTGCGTTCTGACTATTTTATCCGGTGAGGGAAGATTAAAAGCCAGAAGAGGCAATACAAAAAAAAGAAAGATGACAAAACCGATAACCCCGAAAAAAGCAAGTCTGGCAAATTTAACAAGTTTGCGGCTTCTTGTCAGTGACCTTCTATATCTTAACCTTTCTCTCCACATCTGGTACTAATTGTAGCAAAGTGGGCTTGTGCAAACAAATCATCTTGCCAACCGGGTTCATTAGATATATTCTGATCATATGCTTGATATTAACTTTATCCGTCAAAACAAGGACATTGTTAAGGAGGGGATAACTAACAAAGGGTTCGATGCTTCAGTTGTCGATAAAGTACTGGGCCTTGACGAAAAACGCAGGAAACTCCTGCTTGAGATAGAACAGCTCAGGGCCAAGCGCAATAAAATAGCGGATGCAAAAAAATTTTCTGAAGAAGGAAAAATTATTAAGGAACAATTAAAAGACAAGGAACCTGAATTGGAAAACGCCGGCAAAGAATATTTAGAAACTCTGCAAAAAATTCCGAATCTTCCTTCAGACAAAGCTCCGGTCGGGAAAAACGAAAAGGATAATATCGAAGTGAGAAAATGGGGAACCCCCGCTAAATTCAAATTTGAGCCGAAGGATCATTTACAGCTCGGAAAATCTTTAGGGATACTCGACTTTGAAACGGGTGCAAAAGTAACAGGCTCCCAGTTTTTTTTCCTTTACGGCGACGGCGCCCTCCTTGAACTGGCCCTGACCCTCTATACTTTCGAAAAGCTTGCCAAAGAAGGTTTTTTGCCCGTAATTACGCCCGATTTGGCCAAAAGCCGCTACTATCTGGGAACGGGGTATATGCCCAAGGGCGATGAGGCCCAAACTTATACGGTAGAGGGGGAAGACCTGGGTCTTATCGCAACCTCCGAGGTAACTTTGGCCGGAATGCATGCGGATAGTGTAATACCGGAAGATAAACTCCCGCTTAAATATGTCGGTTACTCCCGCTGCTTCCGAAAAGAAGGAGGGTCTTACGGCAAGTATTCAAAAGGTTTATACAGGGTTCATGAGTTTAGTAAAACCGAAATGTTTATTTACTGTAAGCCCGAAGAGTCGGAAAAAATGCATAACTTAATTCTCAAAATGGAGGAGGAAATATACCAGGAATTAGAAATTCCATATAGAGTGGTTGAAATGTGCACGGGGGATCTTGGGGCAATGGCAGCAAGAAAATTCGATATCGAGGCCTGGATGCCTGGACGTGAGGATTATGGAGAAGTTACCTCAACCTCAAATTGTACCGATTATCAGGCCAGAAATCTAAATATCAGGTTCAGAAGGAATACTGGAGAAACCGAATATCTGCACATGATCAACGGAACAGCGATTGTTATGACCAGGGTTCCTTTGGCAATTCTGGAAAACTTCCAGCAAAAAGACGGGTCCGTGGCTATCCCCAAGGTTCTTCAGAAGTGGATGGGAAAAGATTCTATTAAATAACCTTTTGACGGAAGAGCCATAAAGCTTTAGAATCAATTATTATGGATGAAATCGATAAAGTATTAACCAGAGGGGTGCAGCAGGTTTTGCCGGATAAAAAAGGTTTGGCTGACTTGATGGCAAAAAGAAAAATCAAGCTCTATCAGGGTTTTGATCCCTCCATGCCCTCGCTTCATCTCGGAAACTTTGTGGGGCTCATGAAACTCAGGCAGTTTCAAAAACTCGGACATGAAGTAATTTTTTTAGTGGGGGACTTTACCGGAATGATAGGGGATCCGACGGATAAACTGGCTGTCAGAAAACAACTGACGAGAGAGCAGACGCTATCCAATGCAAAGTCCTGGAGACACCAGGCCGAATCGGTCTTGAAATTTGACGGAGATAACCCCGCGAAGATTCTTTTTAATTCAGATTGGAGCGACAAATTAAGCTTTAAAGACTTAATTCAGATAACTTCTCATATTACCCACGCGCAATTGATTGAGAGGGACATGTTCCAGGAGAGAATAAAGAGCGGTGCAGATATTCGTTTCCATGAACTCCTTTACCCTATTGCCCAGGGATACGACTCTATCGCTATGGATGTTGATCTTGAAATCGGGGGAAACGATCAACTTTTCAACATGATGGTGGGAAGAACTCTGATGAAATCAATCAAAAATAAAGAAAAATACATTCTTACGACAAAACTTTTAGTGGATAAAGAGGGAAATAAGGTTGGAAAAACCACAGGAAACGCGCTTTTTCTGGATTCAACTCCCGAAAACTTTTACGCGGGTATTATGTCGTTTCCCGACGAAGTTCTTCCTTTAAGTTTTGAGCTTCTTACCGAAATTTCCCTTGAGGGGCTTCCTGAAAAAATCAAAAGGGACCCGATGGGAGAAAAAAAGCATTTGGCCTTTGAAATAGTTAAATTCCTTTGGGGAGAAAGTGCCGGAAATTCGGCTCAAAGGGCATTTGAAAAAACTTTCCAGGAAAAAACTCCGACTTTTGACATTAAAGTCAGGGCGGAGGAGTCCCTGGCAAAAACCATTATTCCGTTTACACCCCGTCAAAGCATGAGTAGCGCCAAGGAGCTAATTAAGCAAAAGGCGGTTGATGTTAACGGGGTGGTTATCACCGATCCCAACTTTGTAATCAAAATAGGTGATAAAATAAAAGTAGGGGAAAGAACATTTTTGAAAGTTTCCAAATAATATGATATCCAAAAAAACAAAGAAAATATTTTCGATAGTAGTAATTATCGCAACAGCCGCCCTTCTTGCCGGCGCCGTGCTTCCATATTTTATCTACTTGCGTTAACATAGGGGCGCATGAATCTCACTTCAAAAATTACGGAACTGCCGAAGGTTGGCCCCATCCTCAGCCGGAAATTCGAAAAACTGAATATTAAAACCATAGAAGACCTCTTTTACCATGTTCCTTCCAGGTATATGGATTATTCACTTGTCACGACAATCAATAAATTACATCCCGACGAAACCGCAACAATTCACGCCAAAATCATCTCCATTAAAAACATCTATTCGAAAAGGGGATTAAAGATGCAAATCGGATCTGTTGAGGATGCCACGGGTAAGATCGCTGTCGTTTGGTTTAACCAACCTTTTTTGGTTAAAACTCTTTACCCGGGGAGGCAGGTTTCGCTTTCGGGAAGGATCGGGTTTTTTGGCAGAAAACTTTGCATGACCTCGCCCGACTATGAACTTTTGGGAGAAATCGAAAAACCGACGGTTCACACGGGGCGGCTCGTTCCTATTTATCCCGAAACTTCGGGTCTTTCTTCTAAATGGATCAGAACCCTGGTACTTTCGGCTTTTAGCAGTCTTAGTTTGGATTCGTCAGATTTTTTGCCGGAAAAGGTCCTGAAAAGGCTGGAACTCGTCAACCTCAAAGATGCAATCCGGAAAGTTCACTTTCCTAAAAATCTGAAAGAGGCCGGGGAGGGAATTGAAAGGCTGGCTTTTAACGAACTTCTTAACCTGGAGCTTATCAGTCTGCACCGGAAAATTAACTGGAAGAAAAATCTTGTAGCAAATAAATTAATAATTAATAAATCCGAGGTTAATAAATTCCTCGGTTCGCTGCCGTTTAAGTTAACCAACTCCCAAGATACGGCTACTGCCGAAATTTTGGCGGATTTAGCAAAAGATTATCCCATGAACAGGCTTCTGGAAGGGGATGTGGGAAGCGGGAAAACCGTTGTGGCGGCAGCCGCTTCTTTTGCGGTTTTTTTGAACGGATTTCAGACGATAATTATGGCTCCTACTCAAATACTGGCTTTACAGCATTACCAGACATTTAAAAAACTGCTGACTCCATTCGGTGTGAGAATTTCTTTGATTACTTCGGATGTCAAAAAGACGGACCTCGGGAGGCAGGATGTTTTTATCGGCACCCATTCCCTGATTCACAATAAGGTCAACTTTGACCGCGTGGGTCTTGTTGTTATCGACGAACAGCACAGGTTCGGAGTGGAACAGAGAAAACACCTGGTAAAAAAGTCGGGTACTCCGCACGTCCTTACAATGACCGCAACCCCGATTCCCAGAACCGTTGCCCTGACTTCATATGGGGATTTGGATCTGTCCGTTCTTACCGAAATGCCGGAAGGCAGGCAAAAAGTAACCACCTGGTTTATCCCCGAGACCAAGCGCGAAGGGGCCTACGGGTGGATAAAGAGTCAAATAAAAAATAATAAATCCCAGGCTTTTGTCGTATGTCCTTTAATCGAGGACTCGGAATTCGAAACTATGGCTGATGTTAAATCGGTTACAACGGAGTATGAAAAACTCAAAAAAACATTCGGGGGGCTTAAACTGGGACTTCTCCACGGCCGTCTTAAACCGGCAGAGAAAGGTAGGGTCCTGAGCGATTTCAGGGCCCGGAGAACCGATATGCTGGTAACAACCCCTGTTGTTGAGGTCGGACTCGATATTCCAAATGCCACCATAATGGTAATCGAGGCGGCGGAAAGATTCGGGCTGGCGCAGCTTCATCAGCTCAGGGGCCGGGTAGGAAGAGGCAGTGAAAAATCATACTGCCTGCTTTTCAGTAACATCAAATATAGTAAAAGACTCCGTGCAATGGAAAAAATGCATTCCGGATTTGAACTCGCGGAGCTTGACTTAACCCTCAGGGGTCCGGGGGAAATATTCGGAACGGCCCAAAGCGGTTTTCCCGAACTTAAGGTTGCCTCCTGGAATAATTATGCCTTAATCAAAAAGGCAAAAGATACCGCCCGCGATATCGTTAATAACCCCTCCGGGTATCCGAAAACCGGTAAATTGGCAAATCTTGAGGTAAATCTGGGCTAATTAAATGATACAATTTCTAATATGAAAGTTTACCTTGTGAGACATGGGGAGTCCGTTGGAAATAAGGCAGCTATCTACCAAACAACCGATATGCCCCTTTCCGAAGCGGGACGTGAACAAGCCAAAAAGATTGCCAGACGCCTCAAAAAGATTAAAATTGATTTAATTTTTGCCAGCCCTTTGGTGCGTGCCAAAGAAACGGCCGAAGTTATTTCCGAGTCGCTTGGCATCCCCGTAGAAAAAAGAGACGAGCTTGCCGAAGCCAAAGGACCTTCCGAAATCAGAGGAAAATCTGTTAAAGATCCCGCGGCCGCAAAAGTTAAGCATCTTATACGGAAACATTTTGCCGAAGGAAACTGGAGGTATTCGGATGAAGAAAATTTTGACGATTTAAACGCTAGAACCCAAACTTTTCTGGAACACATTCTTAAAAACCATAAAGATAGCGATCTCCTTTGTGTTTCCCATGCAACCCTGATTAAATTTTTGGTTTGCAAAATGGTCTTTGGGGAGGAACTGACACCCCGGACTTTCCATTTGTTCTTCCATCATTTTCTGACTTCAAACACGGGCCTAACCGTCTGCGAATACGAAGAAAAAAGCGGTTGGTGGATAACGCATTTCAATGACGCCAGCCACCTTTAGGGAAAAGTGATTGCGTTCGGTATCCCGTTTGATGTAAAATTCACGATTGTATGACTCCACTTCCAAAAAGAAAACATACCAGAAGCAGAAGCGATATAAGAAGGGGCGGACAGCCGAAGCTTAAACTTGGTAATTTGGCAAAATGCGGCAGCTGCGGGAAGCTTAAAGAATCCCACCGTGCCTGCCCTTACTGCGGGTTCTACAAGTAAAATAATGAATGAAAACTTCAACTGACCCAAGGCATATTAAGCGCCGTGAAGCCGTAAAAACTCTTTTTGCAGACACTTTTGCCTCTCAATCAAACCCCTCCGATCTTGTCCAAAAGGTTCTTGCCCAAAAAGAAAAGCTTGATGGGTTGATACGGGATGCAGCCCCCCAGTGGCCGATCGACAAATTAAATAAAATCGATCTTGCGGTTTTACGGCTTGCCGTTTACGAACTGGAAAACGGGGACACCCCTCCGAAAGTCATAATCGACGAGGCTGTTGAGCTTGCCAAGGAATTCGGGAGCGAATCTTCCTCTTCATTTATTAACGGTGTATTGGGTACAATATACCAGGAGGAACCGAAAAAAAATGGATAATGATTTAGACAAAACCAAAATCCTGGTAAGAGGCGAACTTGCAAATTTTTTAGGGGTGGATGCTGAAGACATTGAGGATGATGTCAGCCTGACGGAAGACCTGCATATGAAGGCTACCGATCTGACGGATTTTCTGGAGGTTTTAACCAGAATGGATATGGAAACAGCCGGCGTAGACCTGACGGAAACGGAAACTTTTTTGGATCTGGTGGAGGCTCTAACCGATCACCGATGAAAAAAATAGAAACGCTCAGGGAAAGTTTTAAGGACAAGGGACTGCTTGATCTGGCTCTGACCCACCGCTCCTGGGTAAATGAGCATAAAGGGGAAAGACCCTCAAACGAACGTCTGGAATTTTTGGGAGACGCCATTCTGGAATTTGTAGCATCCAAAGAAATTTTCAGTCAATTTCCGGATAAAGAAGAAGGGTACCTTACGGTTCTGCGGGCCAATCTGGTGAATACCCAGGCTTTGGCAACCATAGCCAAAAAGCTTGACCTGGGGAAAGAGCTATTCCTTTCAAAAGGGGAGGTGGACGGCGGGGGCAGAACCAATACGTCTCTTCTTGCAGATACCGTCGAGGCCATAATCGGTGCAATTTTTATAGACGGGGGAATAGAAAAGGCCGAAGAATTTATCAGGGACAATTTACTTACCGGTATTGCCGAAAAGGCCGCAGAGGAGCTAAAAGATGCCAAAAGCCGGCTTCAGGAGACAGTCCAGTCAAGGGGACTCCCCGCTCCGAAATATCAGGTAGTTAAAGAGTCGGGCCCCGACCATGACAAAAAATTTGTGGTTGAGGCAGTCGTTAAAGGCGAGGTCTGGGGGGCAGGGGAGGGCAGGAGCAAGGGAGAAGCGGAACAGGAAGCTGCTAGACAGGTTCTGGCAAAAAAGGTACAATAATCCCCGTATGGTAACAATCAGACTATCCAGATTCGGCAGGAAAAAGGCTCCTTATTACAGGATCGTTGCCGTTGATTCATCTAAAAAGGCTACAGGCAAATATCTGGAAATGGTCGGAACCTGGAATCCGGTCAAAAAAGATCTGAAGCTTGAAAAAGAGAAAATACAAAACTGGATTAAAAAGGGGGCAACCCTAAGCGCAACGGTCAAGAGATTTTTAGAAACAGGAAAATAAAAACTAAAGTTTGTATGACTATAAAATTATCATGAAAGAACTTCTGGAATTTATGCTTAAAGGCCTTTTGGGGGAAGAAAAATTTGAAATAGTTGAAGCAAGCGATGCCGGCAGGGTTCTTTTTACGGTTAAAACCGCACCCGAGCAGGTCGGTCTTGTAATCGGCAAGGGCGGTCATACAATCAAATCCCTGAGAAATATCCTCAAAGTCAGGGCCACACTGGAAAAGGTGGCGGTTTCTGTCAACGTTGAATAATCTTCAAAAGCCGGAATAACGGACGGATGTTATTGTCCGAAAGGATTGGGGTTTATCTCTCCGCCAAAAGGGGCTACTTCCATGGAACTTGGCTGGATTAAAGCCGAAATATTAGACAATATTTTCTTATCCTCCGAAGTAAAGTCCGTTATCGCCTCGGTTACCGCAGGAATGGTTTTGGGAAATTCCGCCCAATAGGTTACTACACCGATATCTGCAGATGTTCCTCCGGCGGATTCAATTATTGCTATTTTTCTAACTGTGGTAATCGGCGCTATTTTCGCTATCTCGGCCAAGTAGCTGTTAATCTGCGGCCTGGCACCATCCAGCGTGAATGAAATGTTTACTTCGTTTAGCCCTGCGGAGTTGCCTGTGCCTGCTGAAGATTTCATGACAGACAGGACGACTCCTTGATTTAATGCCAGATTTTTTAACTGCGACATCACGGCCAGGGCCGGATTTGAATCAGGCAAAGCCGATGAGACTATGTTCGCTTTTAGGGCTACGTCGGAGGAAAGTGTTTGAAGAAGATTAAGTTTTTGGGTTAATTTTTCTTCAGTTTTTTGAGCGGCTTTGACTTCCGAGCGGAGTTCAAGTACTTTCGGAACTCCGAATTTTCCGACAATCACAAAAAGCACAATTACAATCAAAAGCGGAGCGCCTGCAGAAACTGCCCGCTTAATATTTTCAGGTAAATTTTTCAATAAGTTTTGCATGCTTTTATTTTTTGGTTGTTTTTATTTCAATCGAATATCCGGTTTTAGGACTGAGACTAAAACTCTCCAAGGAAACCGATCCGAAGGCGCCGGACGACTGGACATTTTCTAAGAAGGTTGTAAGGTCCGCGTATGTTTTGAGGCTAAGTGTTAAATCTGCACCCTTCGGATCTACCGTCAGCTGACCGATGGAACCCGTTCCCGAAAGATTAATCAAATAAGGGTCTATTGCTTTCAAATTCGGCAGGGAATTCGGAAGATCCTGAATGGAAGCAACCTTTTTTATCCTGTCTTTAACCAAAACAATCTGCTGTTCACTTTTCTGCTGTGCCTCAACCCTGCTTGTCAACTTGGCAATGTTTGCATTTACGCTATTCAGGCTGATGGTACTGAGAATAAAAAAAACTCCCAAGCCTACTCCGAAAATCAAAAATGCCGCTATCCCTATAACACCCAGGGCTTTTACAGTCTTTAAAAAACTGCTGAGATTACTGCTTACTTCATGCTCCTCCGGTAAAAGATTAAGTTTGATTGCCATATTACTCCCTCATGGCCAAGCCTACAGCCACACTGTAAAGCGGCGCATATGGTGCCAGTTTTTGCGCGGTCCCCGTATCAACTTTAATTTTTGAAAAGGGATTGCCGGCCAGAACCTCAATGCCTGTTAATTTTGTCATTGTCGAAATCATTTCGGGTACGGCGCTTGTTCCTCCCGTTATGATGAGGGCATCCGGAGTTTCCCCCCTCTCCTCGGTCAAGTAGTAACTGACTGCCTTTTTAATCTCATCCGCAACCAATGCCAGAACCGGGTCAAGTATTCCTTTGACCTTACCCTCGAGCTGTACGGAAGTAAGACCGTAGGTTTTTTTATATTCCTCTGCCTGCTCGGCCGTTACTCCGAGTCCCTGAGATACGGCTCTTGTGAAAGCGTCTCCCGCAATCGCAACCGATCTTGAGAAAGCCAAAAGCCCCTGCCTGGCGATAGCAATATTGGTCGAGGAAGCGCCCAAGTCCACCAGAAGAACGGTTCTTTCGGGCGGGGCAAGAGACCTGGTTAAAGCAAGAAGTTCCGTTTCTACTGCGACGGCATTAAGTCCCGCGAATTGAACCACTTTTATGTATTTTTCAACAATGGCCCTCGGGGCAGCCACCAGCAGTACCAGAACCTCAGGTGGGGAGGACTTTTCATTTCGAGCCAAAACCGTATGCTGGATTACCGCCTCCGCAACGGGAATCGGAATATACTGCTCGGATTCCCATTTTACGGCCGATGCAATTTCGGCATCGGTCAAAAGGGGAAACTTAATGGTACGGGTAAAAACCAAGGGTTCCGGGATGGAAATTACCACATCCCCTGAGGAAACTCCCGCCTCTTTATGAAGTTTTTTTATAATCTGTCCCAAGGAGGCCATCTCCTTTTCATCAATCATTCTGTCTACCGTAATCCCGGAATAACCCACAATTCCCGAAGCACTTAAGGCGAAACCTTCTCCTTCTTTTTCAAGTTCTACTATCTTGATTGTTTTACTTCCGATATCTAGTCCGGTCATGGCAGGTACATATACATTTAACAACAAATGCAGCATCGGGTCAATCATCTTTTATTTCACCCCATACTTGCAGGGAACAACCCTGCAAAGTATAGTTGGGGCGGTTATGAGAGATCTGTTCGGATCCTGATGATTTTGCTTATTTTTTGACAAAAGCTGTATAATGCGGAAGGTTAGAAGGGGGTGAAGTAAAAGTGAAGGAATCAATTCAAAACGGTGTTTTTGAAATGACTAAGGATCTGGCTGCCGCCAGGGAAGTCATTGCCAACGAACCGACAGCCGAAATATTGGGTCATCTAAAAGAGTTTTCGGTTGCAAAAAGGATGAATATTGACAGGCAGAATTATTGGCCGATAGACTAAAGTTGTTGCTGTTAATACATGAATAAAAGATATTCTGCCAACCCATTCTCCTTTATTTTTGTTCCCGACGCAGACTTACGTAATAATTCCACCACCATTGTTTTTGATGTAAATAGCGAGGAGATTCTTAAACTAAACCCTGAAGGTTACAAAATTCTAAAGTATATCGACGAAAATCCTCAGTGTGATTTTGATCTTCTTTCCAGAACTTTTACGAAAAATAAACTGAGCGGGTTTCTAGGTTTTCTTGAAAAACACAAGATCGTCCTACTAAGTTAATGACAAACAAATATCCATTCTTAGAAATTAACAGGCAGATACTGCAAAGAGATAGAATTCCAACTGATTTATCCAAATCCATTAATATCCCGGAAAGAAAATTTCCGGAGAAATTTGAAATAAAAGGGAGAAATTCCTTATTAACCGGCTATTTCTCTGGTTTTAACAAATCACCAAATAAAATAACTTTGTTAAAAATTTTTGAAGAGTCGAGGTGGGGCGAATTTAAGGATATCGTTGCGGACTTTCTTTTTATATTTGTTAATTTTGACAAAAACGAGGTCATTGTTTTAACTGATCAGAGCGGAAAGTTTCCGGTTTATTTCTCCATATCTGGGAGTGATTATTTCCTGGCATCACCCAGTTTTCAGGAAATAAAAAACAGGATAGAGAATACATCGCTAAATATTGCCGCCGCTTTGGATATCGTTGCCAGGCAAATGTTTATTACGAAGGATACTGTTGTCAATGAAATTAAAAAACTCCCGCCCTTTACGGTTTTAAAAGTAAATAAACAAATGCGTTATTCTCTCCACCCTTTATTTAATCCATGGAAGTCCGCCTCTGAAAGGAGGGAAAAATATGATTCTCTGGAAAACTTTACCGGTGATTTTATAAAACTAATGGATCAGATTGTCGAAGAAAAAATCCTCAAGATTGATACTTTAAACATAGGCTCTGACATTTCTTCAGGATTTGACAGTTCATTAATAAGCTATTTGATTGGGAAAAATTACGCAAAGCCCTTTGTTTGTTTTTGTGGAATTTCCGAGGTAACCAAGGACGATACCGATGCTGATATCGTAAAATTGTTCGCAAAAAAACACGGTCTTGATATCAAATTCATTAATGAAAATAATCTCTACCCTTTTTCCAGTAGCGAAGAGCTGGATATTGCAAAGGCTTCGCAAAATCCTTTGCTATCCTCTCTTAGCCTCAACTTCTATCGGACAATTTCTAAATCCGGTGTTAACATCGAGTTTACTGGTGACGGCGGCGACGAGTTGTACAAATCACAACGGCTTGAAGAATCTCTTTTATATTCAATTCAGGAAGATTATTTTTATAGAGTTAAGGCACTTAAGTCGGGATTGTTTAATATTCTTACCAGTACGGGGGTAGAGGCTTTTATGGACAAGCAAAGTTTTATTGAAAAAGACATCTTCCATTCCTTAGTTTCGCCTTCGGCTTTCATGTTAAACCAGGGCCTTTTCGAATTGTTGTGGGAGACAAATGTTTGGTCTTTCCAGCCGTTTACTTAATGTAGCATGACATTTGCGACAACCTCATACGGTGTTTTAAGATCAATTCCGAGATGTGGTCTTTCGTAGTTA
>Ga0208375_1002513_pt1 | contig 17202 bp, 18 predicted proteins | sample RifOxyD1_FD_184038 | JGI IMG/M metagenome (GOLD analysis project Ga0208375, IMG submission 184038) | Soil microbial communities from Rifle, Colorado - Rifle Oxygen_injection D1 (SPAdes) | ecosystem: Environmental > Terrestrial > Deep subsurface > Rock core/Sediment | place: Rifle, Colorado... | reverse complement strand
TAAAATTCCAGACATGGAAGACTGAAAGACTGGTGACACGGAAAGCCCCGAAGGCGCAGTATCAGAAAGAGACCACAGGCGCAGAAGGAAATCAGTTTGAGATGATAAAAAAGCTTGAGATGAGCTATGATGATTTTATAGAATTAAAAAAATACTGCGATAAAAAAAGGATCATGTTCCTGTCAACGCCTGATGAGGAGGAAAGCGCTGATTTTCTTGATAAGCTCGGAGTGCCGGCCTTCAAGATGAGCTCAGGAGAGATGACAAACCAAAGAATGCTGAGGCATATCGCCTCAAAAGGAAAGCCGCTTATACTCTCAACAGGCATGGCGACGATGGAGATGGTAAAGAAGGCTGTTTCTGTTCTTGAAGGAGTTGGGTTTAAAGATTATATACTGCTGCACTGCAATGCGAATTATCCCACAAAGTATGAAGATGTCAATCTGAAAGCGATGCTTACAATGATCAGAGAATTCCCCGATACTCCGATAGGGTATTCTGACCATACGATGGGATTAAGCGTGCCTGTTGCCTCTGCTGCATTGGGCGCGAGAGTGATAGAAAAGCATTTTACCCTTGACAAGACAATGGAAGGCCCTGACCACAGCTCTTCAATTGAGCCGCATGAGCTGAAGCAGATGGTACAGATGATAAGGGAAACAGAAGAAGCGCTCGGAAGCAGCAGGAAGATGATAACCAAAAGCGAGCAGGGAAATATAGGCGTGATGAGAAAGGTCATTGTCGCAAAAGATCATATCAAGGCAGGCGAAACAATAACTTCTGATAAGATTGCCATGAAAAGAGCCGGCTGGAGCGGCCTGCCGCCTGAAGATGAGGAAAAAGTGCTTGGAAAGAGAGCAAGAAGGGATCTTGAGGAAGATGAGATAATTCTGAAGGAAGATATTGAATGAGATTCCCTATTTAAAATAGATAGCTTAATATAACAAATAACAGATAGAGCTGTTTAGAGCATGATCAAAAAAACAACCCACCGGGGAATTGAAATCTTAAGAGTGCAGCTGGATTTTGATAATCTGCCCTCTGAGTTTGACGGCTTTACAATGCTACAGCTGAGCGATCTTCATATACGCGGAAAAAATGAGCAGTTTGGAATATTAAAGGATATCCTTGGCAGGATAAAGACAGATGCTGCAGCAATAACCGGCGATTTTGCAGATACTAAAGAAGGAGTCAGGCTTTCAGGAGAGCTTATAAAAGCCATCAATACAAATTACGGCATATACTGTGTCCTCGGAAACCATGACTATTGGCTGGATGAAAAAAAACTTATCAAAGAACTGAAAAAATCCGGAGCAGTTACCATGGTAAACCGGAACAAAGGCCTGAAGATCAAGAACCAAAAGATAATCTTTATCGGAGTGGATGTTTCAGTGCATGATGATGTCATGGAAAAAGTTCTTGGGAGGGCCAATCTTAAGAAAGCGGCAAAAGGAACCTCAAAGGACGATTTTAGGATACTGCTTGCGCATTCTCCCGATATAATCAAGGAGGCTGCTGAGGAAAAAATAAATCTTGTGCTTGCAGGCCATACGCACGGCGGCCAGATAAGGATTCCATTTATCGGGGCATTATATGCCTCATCCAGATTCGGGGTCAAATACGCATATGGGTTTTTTGAGGAGCATCCAGATGAGGAAAAAGAAAAATGCAGCAAAGCAGGCGGAAAAGAAAATGATATTCCGGGCACAAGGATGTTTGTGAGCAAAGGAATAGGAAGCACAAAAGTCAATCTTGGCGGCATAAGCTTTAAAATCCCCCTTACAGACATAAGATTCAACTGCAAGCCGGAGATAGCGATAATTGAATTAAGAAAAGTAAAAAAAGACTGAATTAATAAAATAAAGATTAACTAATAAGATGATGGCAATGTACCCAAAATATTCGCACAATTACGGAATAACAGATATCTTGTACTGCGCATCAGGTTTCTTTATAGATTATTCTGTAAGCTTAGGGCATAAACTCAGGGAAATATTCGGCGTCAAGCATGTTCTGTTCCTTGACAGCGGAAGATCTGTCCTCAATCTAGGATTGAAAAGCCTCATTGATATGGGAAAACTGAAGCAGGGTGATGAAGTTGCTATTCCTGTTGATTTATGCCACGTTGCAGTTGAGCTGATAATAAAAAACGGGCTTATTCCCCTGTTTATTGATATTGACAATAACCTTACAATGAGTACAGAAGATCTAAGAAAAAAGATGACAAAAAAGACAAAGGCAGTGATGCCCGTATACAACTACGGCAATGTCCCTAAAATGGATGAGATATGCAGGATAGCAGAAACAAATAAAGCAGCAGTCATTGAAGACATGGCTCCTGCTTTCAATGCGAAATACAAAGGCAGGACAGCAGGAAATTTTGGATTATTCGGTTTTCTGAGCCTTGATGTCACTAAACATATCTCAGCATTCAACGGCGGAATATTATTGACGAATGATTATGCTTTATATGCTAAAATAAAAGAAGAGATAGATGAGATAAATAAAAATCAAAATAAAAGAGAAGGCTTTTTTGAAAATATCAAGAGGATGATCAAATTAAAAGCATTTATCATCGCGGCAAACAATATGGTTTATGGGCTGTTCACCAGAAGATTCATCAGCCATGCGAAGAACATGTCTTATTACCAGCCAAAAAACATGCTTCTTTCAAAAGCTGCGATAGCGCTTGCATATTCGCAGGTAAAAAAGATTGATAAGATAAACAGCTTCAGGAAGATGAATGCGATGACGCTTATGGCAGGATTGAAAACTTATGCATGCGTGCAGAAAGACAGGAAGCCGACATACCAGTTTCTGCCTGTGCTTGTCAAAAATAAAAATAAAATTCTGCATTATCTGGAGAATGAAAAGAAGCTGATTGATCTTCCGAGGCCTGTGCCCCTGCTGATACACATGCATGAATACCACAAATACCACAATAAATGCCCAAATGCAGAGGAAATGAGAAAAAAGCTCATTTTGCTGCCGACATACAGGAAAATCAAAGACATTGTGCCTAAATTATGCGGGATCATAAACCGGCTGGAAAAAGAATGACCAAGCCATGATGAGATTAATGAAAATTTGCCGACAACCAATACCAACAGCACCATGAAAATTGTCCCATTAACAAAGGAAAATGAAAAGCTTTGGAATGCTTTTGTAGACAGCAATCCAAATTCAACATTTTTCCATACATTGGAATGGAAGGAAATAGTTGAAGAAGTGTATGGATTTAAGCCGATGTATTTTATAGCAGTAGGCAAAGAAAGCTCAGGAAAAGATTCAGTAAAAGGCATCTGCCCTGCTTTCTTCACAGATAGCATATTATTCGGAAAAAAGATAATATCCACCCCTTTTAATTTCTACAACGGCCCCCTGTTTGATGATGAAAAAGCAGGAGAGGAGCTTATATGCAATCTTAAGGAGGAAGGCAGAAAAACAGGTTCAAAATATGTTGAATTTAAATTTATGGATGAGATAGACTCCCTGGCAAAGAAAACAAAATTGAAGAAAAATGACCATTATTTCATATCAAGCCTTAAGCTGGAAGAAAGCTATGGGAAAGCGCAGGAAAAATACAGGAAAAACCACAGGAAAAATCTGAGGACATTATGGAGAAATGCGGAAAAAGACGGATTAATGATTGAAGAGGCAAAAACAAGGGATGAGCTGGACAGATTCCATGATGTCATGGTCAGGGTCCTTAGGGACAAGCATAACATGATTCCGCAGCCGTTTAGGCTGTTTTATATTTTATTTGAGAAATTAAGACCGAAGAAAAAAATTATTGTTTTTTTGGTAAAAGACAAAAACAGAAAAAATAAGATAATTGCCGGCATGATTGTTCTGTTTCATAAGGAAAACGCAATATATGCCTGGGGCGCATCTGGCCAGGATTATAAAAGATATTCGCCTAGCACGCTGCTTGTTGACAATGCGATAAAATACTGCATTTCAAAAGGCTGCAAGAATCTTGATTTTGGCGTTACAAGCCCGCTGCATGAGGATCTGCTTTATTTCAAGGAAAGCTGGGGCTGCACGCATAAGAAGCTGCCGTATTATTATTTTTTGATCACAGAAAAAGAGCTGCCATGCCTTGATTATCATACATCATTCAAAACATTAAGGAAGCCGTTCAGATTTGTGCCCGTATGGCTCATCAAGAAGATGTCGCCGGTGATAACGAAACAGCTGGCATAAGGAAACATGATACAACAGGCCTGATAACATGAAAATATCAGTAATAATGCCAACCTATAACGAGAAAGGAAACATCGTCAGGCTAATCAAAGCTATACAAAAAGAGTTAAATGCTAAAAGAAAAGATATTGAACAGGAATATATCGTGATAGATGACAACAGCCCGGATAAAACAGCTGATTTTGTAAAGAAAACATTCAGAAAAGACAGAAGAGTAAGATTATCTGTGAGAAAAAATGAGCGCGGCCTTGCAACTGCGATAAAAACAGGAATCAGAAAATCAACAGGCGATGTCATACTTATCATGGATACTGATTTCAACCATGATCCAAAAGATATTCCCCTGCTTTTGGATTATGCAGATGATTATGACATTGTGCTTGGCTCAAGGTTTGTCCGGGGCGGAGGAATGGAAGGCGCAAAACTCAGGTGGCTCGGAAGCTATATCTTTAACCTGTATGTAAGGATCATGACCGGATTAAAGACAAAAGACAGCCAAAGCGGATTTATTGCAGTAAGAAAAGAGGTTTTGGGCAGGTTTGATCTTGACAGCATATTCCACGGCTATGGAGATTTCTCATTAAGGATGCTTTACAAGGCGAAGAAACTAAGCATGACAATGAAAGAAGTGCCTGTAATCTATAAAAAAAGGACATACGGCGAAAGCAAGACAAGATTTGTGAAGCATCTGTTTCAGTACACTATGACAGTGATAAGGCTGAGGCTGGGAATGGATTGAGATATGGCTGAGTTAAATTTAAGATTATCTATTTTTATACAGCCCCAACCCAACAAACTTTATAAATAAATCCTCTTTCTGGTAACTTATGGAAATCACAAGGGAATTGATCCAAAAAGTAGCTAAAAATGCAAGGCTTGAGCTTTCTGAGACTGAACTGGATAAATTCACAAAAGAATTCAGAGAGATATTAAATGCCTTCTCAAAGATTGATGAAGCTGATGTCACTAATGTTCCTTATGCTATCCAGCCGATTGATATTAAAAATATGATGAGAGAAGATGAAATAAAGCCCTCTCTGCCAAGGGAAATGGCATTGGCATTGACCCAGCATAAGAAAGATGGCTATTTCAAAGGGCCAAAGGCAATATAAACCAGGGTGACAGCTTGAAGAAACTCATAAACATCAAAAGGCCAATAAACATGAAGAGATTGATCATATCCATCGTATTGATGTCAATCATGATAATCGCAGCAATGCTGCTGGCAGCATGCGGAAATAAAAATGATGATGAAACTGGTGAGACAATGAAAAAAAGTGATGCTGAAAATCCAACTGCAACAGTTGAAACATCAAAAGGCGCATTCAAGTTTGAATTATTTTTGAAACAGGCTCCGATCACAGCAGGTAATTTTATAGAGCTTGCAAAAAAAGGGTTCTATGATGGGCTGACATTCCACAGGTATGAGCCCGGATTTGTCATCCAGGGAGGGGATCCCGGCGGAGACGGCACAGGCGGATCAGAAAAAACAATCCCTCTGGAGATAAATCAGGGATTAAGGCACAAAAAAGGCGCAGTTGCGATGGCAAGGTCGCAGGATCCTGATTCAGCATCATCCCAGTTTTATATCACGCTGGAAGATGCCCATTTCCTCGATGATAATTATGCGGTATTCGGCTGGGTTTTTGAAGGGATGGACAATGTCCTGAAACTGAGGGCAGGAGATAAGATAGACAAAGTCACAATTGAGGAAAAATAAAAATAACAGGAAAAACTAAAAAATAACATGATTAAAGAATTCATATCCAAAGCCCAAAGCGGGGAGATTGACATAGTTGAGCATACACATAAAATTCTTGAGGAAGCCAAAAAGATAAACAAGGAATATGGTTATTTCACAGCCATCACAGATGATCTTGCGCTGCAGAACGCAAAAAAAGCAAAAGAAGAGTCAAAAAAAGAAAAGAGCATAAGAAGGAACCTATTGGGAGTTCCCCTGTCTGTGAAGGATGCAATCTGCATAAAGGATGTTGAGACAACAGCATGCAGCAGGATTCTTGAAGGGTATAAGCCTGTTTTTAATGCCACTGTCATTGAAAAATGCCTTATGAACGGCGCAGTGATAATAGGAAAAACGGTCCAGGATGAATTTGGCTTTGGAGGATTTTCTGTCAATGCCGGCAAAGGATATAATGCCCCAAAAAATCCGTTTGACAGGGAGAGAAGCACAGGAGGAAGCTCCGGAGGATGCGCCGGATTCACACAGAAAACAAGATTTACCCATGTTTCTCTAGGAGAATCAACAGGAGGCAGCATAGCTGAGCCTGCTTCATTCTGCGGAGTTGTCGGCTTATGCCCTACATACGGAAGGGTTTCAAGATACGGGCTTTTGGATTTTGCAAATTCCCTTGATAAGATCGGGCCAATTGCAAAATCTGTTGAAGATGCCGCTGTTTTGCTGGGCGCAATCGCAGGACATGATGAGAATGAATCAACATCATCGCCGAATCCGGCAGAAGATTATGCAGGATTTGCCGGTAAGCCTGTGAAAGGGATGAAAATTGCCGTCATAAAAGAGGCTTTTGGAGACGGTGTGGATAAAAATATTGAAGACAATATCTGGCTCGGCATAAAAAAACTGGAAAAAGAGGGAGCCGGATATGAGGAAATCTCCCTGAGTTTTCCGATCAAATATGGCATTCCGGCATATTATCTTCTTTCATCAACAGAAGCATCCACCAATCTTGCAAAATACTGCGGCATGAGATACGGGAAGCATGAGCTGCTGAAGGGAAATTTTGATGAATATTTCACAAAAGTGCGCTCACTGAACCTTGGAGATGAGGCAAAGAGAAGGATAATGCTCGGCACATTCGCAAGGATGGCCGGCTACAGGGATGCCTATTATATCAAGGCATTAAAGATAAGGGCAAAAATGATCCTTGAATATAAAAAAGCATTATCAAAATTTGATGCTTTGCTGACACCTACATCTCCGGTGTTGCCTCCAAAATTTTCAGATATAGAGAAGCTTACTCCGCTGCAGCAGTATATGCTTGATGTGCTTACTGTCGGGCCGAATATTGCAGGGCTGCCGCATATAAGCATCCCGACAGGCTCGCATAAGAGCCTCCCGATCGGAACCATGCTTACAGGAGATCATTTTTGCGAGGATAAGCTGATACAGCTGGGCAGCGCCCTTGAACAATCACAATAATTAAGAAAATCAAAATGGCTCACTATAACTTCACATCGGATATTGCAATAGGGCTTGAGATCCATATTACTCTGGACACCAATTCCAAGCTTTTCTGCGGATGCGCATCAAAGCCAGCAGGAAATGAAACAGGCAGTTATGATGGGCCAAACACAAGGATATGCCCTGTATGCCTGGGCCATCCCGGAAGCAAGCCTGTGCTTAACAAAAAGGCAGTTGATTACGCATTAAGATTATGCTCTGCATTGAAATGCAGGATATCTCCTGAGCTGATATTCTCAAGAAAAACATATTTTTATCCGGACATGGCAAAGAATTACCAGATAACGCAGTATGAAATCCCTCTCGGAACAGGCGGAAAATTAAGGCTTGGCAGCGGGAAAGAGATAAGCATCACACGCGTGCATATAGAAGAGGATCCTGCTTCACTTGTGCATGAGGGCAGCCATTGCCTTGTGGATTATAACAGGAGCGGAGTGCCGCTGTGCGAGATAGTCACAGAGCCGGAATTGACCAGCCCGGAAGAAGCGAGGGAATTCATGAAAAGGCTCATTGCCATACTTCAGTATCTTGAAATATTTGAATCTTCCGCAATAATAAAGGCAGATGCGAATATTTCCATAAAAGGCACAGGCTATGTAAGGCAGGAGATAAAAAATATCACCGGCTTTAAAGAGATTGAACGCGCATTATCCTATGAGGTGGGCAGGCAGAAAAAATTATTCAGCGAAGGCCGGAAACTAGCCCAGTCAACGCTTGGATGGGATTCTGGCAAAGGGACTACTTTTATGATGAGATCAAAGGAAACAGAAGAAGACTATGGCTATATACTTGATTCTGATCTTGTAAAGACTGAGATCACAGGAGAATGGCTTTCCGATATACAGAAGGAAATGCCCGAACTGCCGGAAGACAAAAAGCAGAAATTCATCTCAAGGCACGGCATCTCCCCTCTGGATGCAGAGGTCATTTCCCAGGAAAAAAAGCTTGCATGCATGTTTGAGAAGATTGCCGAAGAGATTGATCCTATGCTTGCGGCAAAATGGCTCAGGAGAGAGCTTGTGAGGGTGATGAATTTCAACAGGCAGGCATTCAATGGCCTGCTGATAGATGAAAGCCATATGATTGAGCTGCTCAGCATGGTTGAGAAAAAAGAGATTACCGAACAGACAGCGCAGAAGATACTGGAAAAGCTGGCTGTTGAGCCGTTCTCCCCGATAGATTATGTGAAGAAGAATAAGCTGCAGGCTGTCTCTGACACAAAAGAGCTGGAGAAGATATGCATCAAAGTCATTGATGAGAATCTAAAGGTTGCGGAGGATTATAAGAAGGGCAATGAAAAATCGCTGCATTTCCTTGTCGGCCAGGTCATGAGGAATACGAAAAGCAAGGCAGATCCAAAGATCGTAAATGAGCTCCTTAAGAGATATTTAAAAACCAGTTAAACTGAAAATACTCAATAGGTGAATGAAATCAATCCAATCGCGCTGACTCTCGGGCCCCTGCAGATAAGATGGTACGGCATATTGATGTCCCTCTCTTTTCTGGTCGGCTATTTTATCCTCAGATTTTTGATGAGAGAGAATAAGATAAAGGCAGATGCAGAGGAATACCTGATCTATCTTATCATCGGCATTCTCGGCGGAGCAAGATTATTTGAGATCGCATACGAGCCAATGTATTATCTTTCAGATCCCGTGAAGATCTTATATGTCTGGCAGGGAGGATTGGCTTCGCACGGCGGAATCATCGGCGGAGCGCTTGCGACATATCTGTTTTGCAGAAGATATAAGCTGGGGTTTTATGCGCTGGCAGATATTGTTGTGATTCCCATTGCATTAGGCGCAATGTTTGTGAGGATAGGCAATTTTATCAATGGAGAGATTGTCGGCAGAATAACCAATGTTCCATGGGCTGTGAAATTTGAAGGCTATCCCGGATTAAGGCATCCTTCGCAGCTTTATGAGGCTTTCAAGAATCTTGTTTTATTCTTTATATTATTGGATATGAGGAAATCAGAAGCAATCAGATCAAAGCCAGGCCTTTTGTTCTGGAGCTTTATCGGGCTGTATTCCCTATTCAGGTTTTTTGTTGAGTTCTTTAAGGAATACCAGACACTGTCTCCAGGCTATGTCCTGACAATGGGGCAGTGGCTGAGCATGCCGCTGATGCTGATTTCAGGCATATTCATCTATAAGATTCTAAACAAAAGCCTATAAAATAACCACTAATAAGATGTAAATATTGTATTTTTTGTTATTCTAAAGTGATTAAAATAAAAAGGTTTATATAACAGCTGGAAAAATTGAAGCATATGAGTATTAAAAATAAGAAAAAAACTGCAAGGAATCTTATCCTTGCCTCATCTGTAACCGCATTTGCATTTTTAGCGGCATTAGCCTATCCTTTTAAGGCATGCGGTTATGAGGACAGAATTGTAAATTCTACAATTGATTATCTTTCTGTCATAAGAAAAGGGACCATGAATGTGAATCCCGCCTTTAACACACCCACTGAATCAAAAAGCAAGGGACAGGGAGATGTGCTTAAAGTTGAAGCAATGGATGATGCGACAAGGCTTCCTGTCTATGACGTGTTCAACAGGGTGAAAAGGGACAGAGTCTCTTTTAAGATAGATTCCTCAAAAGCAAAGGCTATCGGATGCGTAGATGATATAGCCTGCCTGAAGGAATCCATATCTTCAGGAAAAACAGATTCTTACATAAGGCAGCTTGCATATAGCATCACGGCTCCGTTCATCTCAAAAGAAGAAAAGGCCCAGGCATTGGCTGCTTTTGTCCAGTCAGGCATTGAATCAAGGCCAAAGAATGAATATGAAGTAAAGACCCCCCAGCAGACACTGCTTGACAGATGGGGGAACTGCCTTGATAAGACCGCCCTTTATATCTCTTTATTGAACACCCAGAACATAGAATCCATCGTTTTATATTATGATGCAGGCAAACAGCCAAATGCCGTGAACGCAAAAAAATCATCTTCAGAAGGCCATATCGCGCCAGCAGTAAGAGGGGATTTCTCATTCCTTTTCATTGAAGGCATCAGCGGATTTTTCAGGCCAGACAATTACATAAGATACAGGAACCATGCCTATTATGTCGCTGAGATAACCTACAACCATCAGGTGCCTTTTATCATCGGATCAGACAACGGCATGAAAAAGACTGAGCCGAAGATCATAGAGATAAGATAAATAACCCTTATATTTTTCATTTCTCCGCAACATTGTCCCACAGGTATTTGTGGTATCTTTTGTAGTTCTCTGCAAGCTCTCTGCTTTCAATCACAAATGCGAATATCTCTTTGCCGAATATGAAATTGACAGTCTTATTGCCGTAAATGCCTATGACAGTCGGGTTTCCGCTGAATTCTTCCGGAAGAAATTTTATATGTTCCAGTTCATAGGGCTTCTTTATTTCTTTTTTCAGATCCAGCCTTATCAAATTATATAATTTTATTTTCAGCTTCACTCTTTTTTTATTCCAGTTCATAAAAAAATTCGGCTGGTTTTTTGGTATATACCTGCCGGAGCCGATCCAGTATATACCATCGCATTCAAGCATGTCTTCCCATACTGCCTTAATGCCTTCATAGCCGCGGTAGATCTCTGCGTTTATGCCGGGTCTTTTAAAATTGAACTTGCTGAGAAGATCCGGCATCTCTTTTTCAGCCTCTTCTTTTGTCTTTTCCAGCTCATTTTTTTCTTCATCTATATAGCTGATGATCTTATTCGGATGGCTTATCTGAAACGATCTTTTTTTATTTTCCACAATATAAGATACCAGTCCCTTTTCAATCAGTTTGTTGAGAATATCATATATATTCCTTCTTTCAATGCCTGTCTTTTCATGGATCTTATTTACAGGGGCAATTCCTAGATCCAATAAAGCGGAATATACCCTGATCTCTCCGTCTGAGAGGCCGATCTTTCTTAGGATTTCAAGAACCATACCTGCCGTTAATTCAGGAGGTATATAAATATATGGTATTGTAGCAATACCACATATGTTTATATGCTTGGCTGTTGCGCAGGGTCTAATGGACAAACTGCTAATCGGCTCAGCAAGGCATCTGGAATCAGCCGGAGGGCTGCGCAGATTTGATTATTTAATGCTGAATCTGCCTTATGTATGCAATTACAGATGCCCAAAATGCTGCAATGCTTCAGCAGCAGAGCATAAAGAAGCGCCATTATCTTTTGATGAGATTTTAAATTTAATACAGCAAGCAGGAGATTTAAAGATAAGAGTATTGGTTATTGCCGGCGAAGGAGAGCCTATTCTTAATCCAAATATAGAAGAAATAGTTGTGGCCACCCATGCAAACGGATTAATTCCTTATATTTTCACAAATGGAAGCATGTTAGAATATGGAACTGCCGGATTTCTAAAAAGGCAAGGAGCTTCGCTTATAGTCAATATGGATTCTTTGAAACCAGGGTTATATGAGCAATTTACAGGAGTTAAAAGAAGCTATGAGCAGATACACAGAAATCTGCGTGATATAAGAAGTATCTTTTCAGATACTCATCGCGAGATGGCTGGTTATGCTCTGCGCAGGGTGGCAATAAATATGGTTGCATCTGAAAGCAATGCAGCAGAGATAGGATCAATCAGGAAATTTTGCGGTGATGATTTTGTTTTTGTATGCAATACCCCCATGTCCAGAGGACGTGCAAAAGATAATCCTGAATTTACATATGCCAAAACTGATTCAAAAACAATTCCCTTAGGAACAACATCTGATAATTCATGGTGCGCTTATATGAGAAATGGAATCAGTGTAGGTGCGCGAGGGGAAATATTAGCATGCGCCTATGCTTTGGAAAGCGCCGGTTTAATGGGAAATATAAGAGAAGGCGGATTAAGCCAGTTTATTGGAAGAGCAAATGCAGCTATTGATAGATTCCATGAACAATATAGGCATACAAGATGCATAGTGAGGCATCCTCATTATGATAAATTTACAGAGGTACTTAAAAGATGAGAATAGAAACAAAAGCAGTTCATTCTGGCGAGAGGGATAAGAAAAGGCAAAATAGGTCAGTTATAACACCAACAGAGCAGACAGCAGCTTATTATTTTGAAGATACTCAGCAAATAAAAGATTTTTATGAGGGAAGACTATCAGGAATAAAATATGGCAGATACGGATGCCCAACTCAGCATGCTGTTGAAGAGAAAATCGCAGATTTAGAAGGCGCTGAAAGAGCATTGCTCTTTTCATCCGGCATGAATGCATTCACCACAACTATTTTATCTTTAGTTAAAAAAGGACAGCATATCCTTTTTACAGATGACTGCTACAGGAATATAAGAAAGTTTTTTGTTGAAATCCTGCCGGCATTTGGAATTGAAGCAACTGAAATACCAATTGATGATATACAGAATGTAGAAAAGTACATACAAGATAACACTGTTTTATTTTTTTCTGAATTGCCAACAAATCCATTTTTAAGGGTTATAGCTTTAAGCCATATAACTGGAGTTATGAAGAGCAGAGGAATAAAAACATTGATTGACTCTACTTTTGGAAGTCCTGTAAATGTAAGGCCAATAGAGCATGGCGCAGACTTGATTTTGCACAGCGCAACAAAATATTTAGGCGGGCATCATGATCTGTTTGCCGGAGCAGTGGCAGGAAATTCTGAATTGATCAGTAAAATACAGCAGTACAGGGATATTTTTGGAGGAATAATTGATCCGCATACATCCTATCTTCTTTTGAGAAGCCTGCAGACTTTGCCGTTGAGGATGAAAGCCCATAATGAAAATGCACAAAGAATTGCCGAATGGCTGGAAAAACGCTCAGAAGTTGAAAAAGTATGGTATCCTGGGTGTAAATCCCACCCTGATCATGAATCAGCCAAAAAACAAATGAGCGGTTTTGGAGGAGTAATAACTTTTACATTGAAATCGGGAGAGGAAGAAACAGGCAGATTTGTTGATTCTTTAAGGATTCCTTATATTGCAACCAATTTTGGCGGGCCGCAGAGCCTTATAGAACAGCATGCTGTTCTTACATTTTACAAAGACAGAAAAGAATCAGAAAGAAGAGGAATTACCGGAAATTTACTCAGATATTCTGTAGGATTTGAAGATGTTAATGATGTTTTAGGAGATTTTGAGAATGCATTCAAAGCAATATGTGAGGTAATAAAATGACCCTGACCAAAAAATTAAAAAAAAGCATTGCAGTAGGAGCATTAGCTTTAGCAGCGTTATTTCCAGATATAGCATCAGCAGGCGATATATTCTTCGGAGTAAGAGGGCCGACTGATTATCAGGCAGATGCAAGAGTCGTATATTCAAATAAAGAAGATGAAAAAAATAAAGAGAAGCGTGTTGATGCAATAACGAACCAGTTCTTGTTCAAATATTGGGATGGTGATGATCTTGGAAAATTCATGTTTGTAGACATCCCTTATAAGCTAACCTATTCATCCGGAGAATTAAGCCATGGCTTGGGAAACATCTCAGCTGGCATTGGGCCCAGAGGCAGGGCAGGAAGCTTTAATTTCATCTCATACCTTGCGCTGGAATTTCCGACTGATGAATCCAAAAGCTCTGGATTAAATGCAAGGATGGGGGCATTTGCCACATATTTTATGCTTGACAGAAAAATGGAGATTGATGGTTCACTGGAGTGTAAGATCACAGGGCAAAGCAATGGAAAAAATCCGCCAAATGAAATTCCTGCCGGGCTGGTAGTGGGCGGCAGAATTTTTATAGATGAAATCCGGGCAGCAGCAGGCATCACCGCATTATTGAAAGACAATTCTGATTATCTGATAAACTCAAGGGCAGTTATAAGATACATGCCTTCACAGGCATTCCATTTTGAATTGATAGGCGATGCCGGAATAAAAAATAAGAATATCCCACAGAATTTCAGCGCAACGCTTCTGATGAGATATAATCTTTAAGATGCTTTTTTGGTATGAACTTTCGGTTTCTAAACAACCCTCTCAACTTCCAGCACTTTATCCACATTCTCCCTGATCCTTCTCTCAAAGTCAGATACATTCTCGCCTTCTTCTTTTTCGGATAAGAGCACCCTGATCAGCTCAGAAGTCAGTTTCTCCTCGTTCTCAGGCTTTATTTCTGCAATTTTAAATTTTCCAAGATGCTCTTTTATGACTTCTGTCTCAACCTGCTCAGGGCTTTTGTCAATATCTTTTAATCTCAGCTGTTCCATCTCCTCAAGCTCAGGAGAACTTAAACTGTTTGTATTCTTCATTATGAAATACGCGCCTTTATTCTCAATCGCTTCAAACAGATGCCCAAATCCGATTTCAGACACTTTTCCGTTGCCCAGCTTGCCGTGGAACCTCATGAGCACAACAGCATCTTTCAGATGGAGATCCCTTATTTTTCTTTTAACTTCCTCCTCAACCTGCAGGGGAGTCTTTAGGCTGCAGTCAAATTCAAATGCTATCACAGGAAAAAATTCAATCGGCTCATATCTTAATATGCCTTCTTCATATATATAAAATCCGCCATTTTGGTATTCTTCCAATTCCTTAAAATTTGCAGGAAACAATGCGCCAGGATAGGCTATCTTTCCGTAGCCTTCAACATCTTTTTCAAAGATATAATGCACATGGCCGCCGGCATAGTAATCAAAATTCTTAGGCAATAATTCCAATGAAGAGGATTCCATATTTTCCATATCCTTTGGCCTGAATTCCGTCAATGCAGTATGGAACATGAATATTTTGAAGCCTTTTTCATTCCTTATATTTTCTTCAATATGCTTTCTGTCAAGATCCTCGTAGATATGCCTGTCAAGCATCCCTTTCTTTCCAAGTATTCCTGTTATTTTAGCGCCTGTTTTCCTGTCAGCAGTAAACTTAAGCTGTAATCTATCACCGACAATCTCTCCTTTATGGACATCAATGACAAGCCCTGCTTTTTCAAGCACATGGAGCATTGTCTTTCCGGATGCAGAAAAATCATGGCTTCCTGCAATCATATAAACCGGAATATCACTTTCTTTCACAAGCCTTAGTTTTTCCGCAACCTTTTTCAGGCTGTCAATATCAGGCAGCGCAGTATTAAAAAGATCTCCTGATATAAGGATAAAATCCATCTTTTTCTCAATGCACCTATCCATTGCTTTCAGGAATGCATCTGTGCTGACATCTCTCAGCTTTGCGTCCCTCCAGCTCCCTATGTGCACGTCTGCTATATGGGCAAATCTCATACAAACCAAGAATTGATGTTATTTTTTAAAGATTTATTGCCTGCAATGGTGGTCTCTTTTTATATAAGGGCATCTGCCATATACCATCTCTTGCCCACTCCCTGAATTTCGCCGGGTCCCATGGGATCAGAAGATTAGGCGTAGCTTCGTCATATTTTGCAAGAAATCCCTGGCTGCCTATCCCTGAAGATAATCTATTGCATCTTCCCCAGACTTGGGTTACCAGACCGCATAATGTTCCATGCGTATCTTCGCTGACCTGCATAACCATAGCTTCCGCGGAATTTTTCTTTTTTTCATAATAGATCGGAGAATTATTCAGCGGCTCTTCCATCCGTATAAACGGGCCGTAAGCGCCTTTTAATGTGGCGACAATGCCTAAAAAATAATTCTCACTGATCACAGAGCACCAGTCTAAAATAGCCTTGATTGCTTTTTCATCAGTTTCCTTTAATTTTGTCTTCTCTGTTTTTTCATGCCTTAAAAATTCTGTTTCCCTTGAAATAACCAGTATATAGCCTTTTTTTTGTATTCCTTTATATATCTCAACCATTTCAGCTATATCCGGAACCTTAATAACCTCTAAACTTTCTTTCAGTATTATTAAATCCATTTTGACACCATTCTTGAGTAGATAAAACTAATATTTAAATCTATGCTTATGCTGTTGCAGAAAGTCCTGTCTCTATCTTTTCTTTCCTGCCTTCTATTATTTCAATAAGCCTGCCTATAAATTCAACCAGCCAGCCTATTGTCTTTTTTGCTGCGGCTATGTTATGCATAATGATATTAAGAAAAGCCGGCTGTATTTCAGCTATGTTCCTGTTTCCGGGCTTCTTTGTGATATCTCTCATCTTTTTCCATGAATGGTAAATTTTTGTTAATTCCACGCTAAGATCCTCATACCTGCTTTTGGCTTCATGGAGCTCTTTTTGGATCTCAAGAAATGTATTGAGTCTTGCCATGAGCCTGTTGATTTTTTCATCATCCATTCTCCTGCCCATGAACTTCTTTTTATCAGCTTCAATATTATATCTAATGCCTTTTATTGCCTCTTCAACGCGGTTTTCTCCCAAAGATTCTCTTCTGTATTCTATCAGCGGATTTCTGAATACTTTTTTTAATTTTTCCAGATTTTTTTCAATTACAGATATATCTATGGGCACAGTTCTGCAGTCGGGCTCCATCTCTGACAGAATGACTTTCAGGTCAAGCAGCAGCCTTTTTCTGCCGTCTAATACCATCAATTCCATTTGTTATGCCTTATTTAACTTTTATATAAATCTATTGACGAATTCTTCTGGCATCATGTTTTCAGCATCCATGATGAGCCATATTGCGGCGAACTTTTCCTGCAGACAGCGGCATCGGATCCAAACTGCCACGGAAAACCAAAAGCTTTGATATTAATATATATTTATACACACCTAAAAATGAAATGCTTACCAAAAAAGACATCAAAACAATACCTATTGGCTTATTTTCTGAAATACCTGAGATATACATAAGCTGCTGCAATGATAATCAGGATGATCCAGAAAAGCCTGCCTGAACTCTTCGGTTTTCTGCCACCGTCTTTTTTCAGGCAGGCTTTA
>Ga0208375_1002512_pt1 | contig 17209 bp, 13 predicted proteins | sample RifOxyD1_FD_184038 | JGI IMG/M metagenome (GOLD analysis project Ga0208375, IMG submission 184038) | Soil microbial communities from Rifle, Colorado - Rifle Oxygen_injection D1 (SPAdes) | ecosystem: Environmental > Terrestrial > Deep subsurface > Rock core/Sediment | place: Rifle, Colorado... | reverse complement strand
TTACGATAAAACTACTGAAACAATCACTCGATGCCGGCGGAAAAATTATCGTAACCGGGGTAGGAAAATCGGGAAAAATCGGGCAGAAACTAGCAGCAACGCTTTCAAGCACCGGAAGTTTAGCGATGTTTTTACATCCCACCGAAGGTCTTCATGGAGATCTTGGTGTGATTACCCCGAACGATACTATTTTAGCACTCAGTCATACCGGAAATACCGAAGAAATTGTCCGGCTCCTACCGTCATTAAAACGGCTTAAAGTCAGCATTATCGGCATGGGTGGAAACAGGCAATCGAAGCTAGCCGAACTCACCGACGCATGGATTGATACGGCAATTCAACAAGAAGCGTGTCCTCACAATTTAACCCCGACCACCAGTACTACTTTAGCTCTTGCCGTTGGCGATGCCTTGGCGATCGCCTTAATGCAGCTCCACGGTTTTGACGCTGCTTCTTTTGCTAAAAATCACCCGGGGGGATCCATAGGAAAACGACTTAGTCTAAAAGTTGAAGATGTGATGCATAGCGGAGATAACGTACCGGTCGTAGCTCCTGAATCATCGATAGATGAAGTACTAGTTAAATCGACCCAGAAAAAGTTAGGCGCTGTCCTAGTGGTCGAAGGAAAAAAAATGGCCGGGATAATCACGGATGGAGACATCCGTCGCGCACTGCAACACAAAGAACGTTTTTTCAGTTTTACCGCCACGGATGTTATGTCGAGAAAGCCCGTCACAGCAAAACCAGAAATGATGGCTTATGAAGCGCTGGAGATCATGGAAAACCGTCCGAGCCAAATCAGCGTTCTACCGGTCGTTGATAATGATAACAATTGGTTAGGATTGCTTCGACTTCATGATCTAGTGAGAACTTTTTGATGTCGTTACTTAGAGATAAAAGCAATGAGTACTGTCCGAAATGCGGCCAAGAACTAGTATGGAGACAGCAGCACCGCTATCCGATTATTTCCCACATAATTTTTGGATTAAGCTTTGTCGCCTTTCTTTTTCTTTTTAACAAAATTAAAAACGAACGTTGGATTCTCTGGAGCTGGACAGCATTTCAAGCAACACTCGGCGTGCTGTTGGTAGCAGCAAGATTAAGAGCGAAAAAAAGAGTTTTGCATTGCATACGATGCTCAAGTGCCTTACGATAAAAGTCGCAAAAGTAAGAGCATTTCAATTACTTAACCATGGAGGCAGAACGTGCAGACAGTAGAGTTCCGCAAAAAATGCTTAACCTTTACCATCGCTACAATCGTAATGGCTGGTGTAGGTTTCGCCGTAATAGCGTCGTGCAGTAACAATCAAGCAAAAGCAAAACCAAATTTCATTGAAAAACAAGCACCAAAACCCGGAATAGTAGCAAAAATCGGTGACGATGAAATTACTGAAGAAGAACTCATCGGAAACGACAAGCTCGATTTCTTTGATCTGAAAAAACGTGAGTACGAACTCAAAATGGAACGCCTTAATGGATTGCTTATCGAAAAACTAATAGGTGCCGAAGCAAAAAAAGCCGGCATGAGTTTGGAAGATTTTATCAATAAAAAAGTCACCAAGGGTGAAATCAAGATCAGCGAAAAAGCGTATAAAAAATTCGTAGCGGATAAAAAGATACCCGAAAGCCAGATTAATCCTCAGATAAAAGAACGTATTAATGCATATCTACAAAGTCAAATGAGACAGGAGCTGATCCAGGCTCATGTAGCAAAATTGACGAAGGGAAAACCGGTCGAAGTTTATTTTTCAAAACCAAAGATGGAAGTAAACGTCGAAATAGGTAAAGCACCGGTTTGGGGAAATGATAAGGCGCCAGTGACCGTTGTCGAATTCTCTGATTTTCAATGCCCATTTTGTAGCAGAGGCGCGGACACGGTGACCGAGATTAAGAAAAAGTACGGCAATAAGGTCAAAGTTGCTTTCAAACACTTTCCGCTCCCGATGCACCGCGAAGCTCGTCCTGCCTCTGAAGCCTCAATGTGCGTAAACGAGCAGAGCACCGATAAATTTTGGAAATACCATGACTTATTGTTCAAAAACCAAGATAAGTTAGATAAAGCGAATCTCGAGAAATATGCAAAGGACGTGGGTGCGGACGTAAAGAAGTTCAACGACTGTGTCAACGCCAACAAGTATAAAGAACTCGTTCAAAACGATCTCGAGTACGGCGATAAGATCGGCGTGAAATCGACCCCCACCTTCTTTGTTAACGGCCAAATCGTTAGTGGGGCTGTACCGATTGAGAGTTTTTCTGAAATCATCGACGAAGAACTCACGGCGACTAAGAAGTAATATCCACTAATACAATACGAAAAAAAGGGCAGCTCCCAAAAAAGCTGCCCTTTTTTTATTCTGATCGCTGCCACCAGGCAATTATTGCCGCGTAAATACTGCCGATTGAGTTCAACTTCCTTTGTAGCCTAAACTATTATCTGGAGGCAAAGGAATGCCGACGATCTCGTCAGGACCCTCTTCCGAGGATCTAGATTATTACAGACGCATCATAGAAGAAGCTCAGGAAAATGCGCGCAAAGAAGTAAAGCGTACCAAAGAAAAAGAAGAAGAACGAGTTAACAACCTCGAAGAAAAACACAAAGCAAATCTTGCGCAAAAAGAAAAACAGATGAATCGCGCGATTCAAAAAGCCAGAGACGTGGCCAGCGATAATGTCGCAACGGTCAGACAGACCGCCGACGCTGAAATCGAACGCTATAAAAAACACACCTACGATCGGTTCGGACGTTACAACGGTCAAGAAGCCGAAGTACTTGCCGAACAACTTAAAAGCTTAAAAGAATCATCAGACACCCAACACAAAAACGATCAACAAAAGTTATCCGATCAGGAAAATCAGTATAGAGATAAATATCATGCTCTCAACCGAGAGCACATTGACGATCTGGAAAAACAAGCCGCAACAGCCAGAAAATCGGCCAGTGAGGCTTACGAAGAACTGAAATCCAATCAAAATGCGGTCTGGAAAGAAGACAAAAAAACAAGCCAGGATGCATATCATCGGCTTATAAAAAACCAAATTGAAGACACGAAGGCTGAAAAACTGAAAGCCGATAACGCCATTTACGATTCAGAGTATGAAAAGAGTCGAATAATCGAAAAAGCAAAAGAAGCTAACGAGAACCGGCTTGTGAACCAATACAAGGACATTGCAAACAAAAGCGAAAGACAGACAAAACAATTAGTAAGATCGCATGCGGACGAAACACAGATGCTCAGAGATCAGTTACGGGATTTACTCGCAGCGGAATCTCAGTACATGAAAGAAAAAGGCCAAGGCACCGTAGATGCCGTACGTGAACACGAAAACGAATGGCGAATGAAACAACAAACTGCAAATGACGCTTACAAAAAAGATATCGATTCATTACGAGACAGATCCAGAGAATCTGAAAAACAATTCACCCATCTGCACAACCAAGTATTGAAAGACAAGGACGTCCAGACCGCAAGGATTCTTCATTCGCAGAATAGCGAGAACCACAAAACTCAAAAAGATATCGAAAACTCTTTCGACCGCGAAAGAAGTCAATTGCAGTTACGAAATAAGAAAGAGCTTCAAAAAGCAGATCAACGACTTGAACAACGAATGGAAGATGCAACCGAGCAAAAAACACGAGCACTCGAAGAGCAAGCCCGAGCTTATCAATCGACGATGGGCAGAAACACTGCGACAAATAAATCCATTATTAGCGATCTCGAGGATGAGCTTCTATACAAGTCCACTTCAGACGACCTTTCGGTCGTTTCACCGTCGGCAGAAGCAGCGATCAGATCAAGCATGGAAAAACAGTTCTCCAAAGAGTCAACGGCTCGCGATGAGCGTAGTAGCGCCCGAATGGATCATTTACAAAAACAATACTCTCAAAAGCTTAAAGATACCGTGTCAGAGAACCGTTGGCGAGAATCTGATCTCCTGCATTACGCTACGTCAGGAAGACATCTTGAAAGAACCGAACTAATGCACGCGTTAGATGAAGCGATTCTTTCAAAGGAAATAGCACTTAGGAATAGGGACGACGATCATAACCGTATTACCGAGAAAATGTTCAAGGAGTACGCCGCAATATTAGATAGACAGAAACGTCAGTACGAAGAAATGATGCAAATTCAGAGGGACGAAGTAACTGATAAAATGATGTCGACCCGGCAGGAACTGGAATTTCAATTAAAAACGGCTCAAAGAAATTCTGCCGTAAGACAAAACGAACTGATCAGAGATTTTGAGAAAAAATTGTCCGTTCAAAAATCGGATTACGAAACGCTGCTTGACGAAACGAAGGCGCAAGCCGACCAATCGGTGCAAGAAGTTAACAGAAGAAGCAATCTGCTGATGGAAGAGCAGGCCAGGAATTACGAGCAGAAAATTGCGCAAATGGAGATGCAACACAAAGAAAAGGAAAGATATATTTCTCAGAACTACGAAGATCAAATGGAGAAACTCAAGAATTCTAATGCCCTTTTAATGCGAAAACGCGGCCTTGCCTAATCAATCTCTTCTATGCCATGGTCACTAATCTAGTATGATGACCGATGATTGTACCCCCGTAATGAAGCAATACGGGGAACTTAAACAGCAAGCCAGTGATGCTCTTCTTCTTTTTAGAATGGGTGATTTCTATGAACTTTTTGGTGAAGACGCAATCACTGCTTCAAAGATTCTCGATATCACCCTCACTAGTCGGAATAAAAACAAAACAAATCCCACCCCGATGGCCGGCGTTCCCCACCATAGCGCCCAAGGCTACATTCAAAAGCTTTTAAATAATGGCAAAAAAGTCGCAATTGCCGAGCAAATGGAAGATGCGTCCCTTAAACCGGGAGCAAAGGCGATTGTACGACGGGAAATCGTGCGTGTGTTCACGCCGGCGATCCAGTTTGATCAAGAAGGAGCTGAAAGCCTCTATCTTGCCACCGCTCTTGCGACCGACGATCAACAGTGGGTTTTAGCCTGTTTGGAAGCATCAACAGGCGAAGTACTTGTCAGCCAACCGATGGATTCCGAAAACTTATACTTCGAAATTTCAGGGCGGCCGATCAAACATTTTTTAAGAATTGGACATTCGCTGGCTGAGAATGTGCTCGGTTTTTTAGCTTCCGGCAATATTCTCACGGAAGATCTGCCGGAAAATTTTCTGAGCATCGAGCAGGCAGATCAATTACTGAAAAAACATTATGAAATGGAGAGCATTTCTACTTTCTTTTCGACGGAAGCTGCAGTTCGAGCACTCGGCATTTTACTGAAGTACACGATAAAAACTCAGAATCTTGAGAATCTTATCCACCTGAAACTTCCTGTATCTCTTCGAAAATCGCAATCACTCGTTTTGGGCCCGAGAACCGTGCAACACCTTGATCTCATCACGACTCCCGAGGGAGGTCCGGGGCTATTTCATTTTCTAAATTCGACGAGCTCCGCAATGGGTTCTCGCCTTCTGAAACACTGGATAGTGGAGCCGTTAAAAAAGCCTGAGGAAATCGAGAAAAGGCAGAAAGCCGTACGAGAGCTTTTCTCATCGTTCAACTTAACCAAATTGCAGAAGACCTTAAGCGAAGTCTATGACCTGGAGCGGATATGCGGTCGAGTAAACGCAAGTTTGGCAAATCCACGCGATACATACGCGCTCGGCAAAACCTTATCTCTCCTGGCACCTGTAGCAAGTGACCTGTCAAAAGCCGCGACTCCTTTATTACAAGACCTGTTCCGAAGTCTCGAAAAAGCAAAAACTAATCTGCAACCATTAGCCGATCGAATTCTTACAACTCAAAAATCCGAGCCCCCCCTGGTTTCGAGAGAAGGCGGTATTTTCAATTCCGGCACTTCGCCGGACCTGGATAGACTAATTTCGCTGACCGAGAATGGGCAGCGATGGCTCATCGATTTAGAAGCTCAAGAAAGAGAAAGAACGGGAATAGGTTCTCTCAAGGTAAGATATAACCGTGTTTTCGGTTACTACATTGAAGTTACGCAAGCGCATCTCAAAAACGTCCCCCCTTATTATCAGCGAAAACAGACAATGGTGGGTGCAGAACGTTTCTTTACGGAAGAACTGAAAAAATTCGAAGAAGAAATACTAACGGCTTCTGCCAAGCAGCAAGCTCTAGAGCAGGAACTATTTAAACAGCTTGTTGAAGAAATCAAAAAGCAGACAAAACACATTATGGAGCTATCGGATTGCTTGGCCGAAATCGATTCGCTCTGCGCTTTAGCGCGACTGGCGCTCGAACCTGGCTGGAGCTTTCCCACCATTGATGACTCTTTGGATCTCAACATCAAGGCCGGAAGACATCCTCTGGTCGATAAGACTTCCAAAGGGGCTTTTGTTCCGAACGACACGACTCTCTCGGATCAATCCCGCCTCACCCTGCTGATTACCGGCCCAAACATGGGCGGCAAATCAACGGTGATGCGACAAGTTGCTTTGATCGTAATACTTGGTCAAATGGGAGCACCAGTTCCTTGTGAATTCGCACAGTGGGGTTTCATTTCGTCGCTATATACTAGAATCGGAGCCCATGACGCCATTGCCAAGGGACAAAGCACTTTCATGGTGGAAATGAGTGAGCTTGCCTATATTCTTCATAACGCTGATGGCCGTTCTTTTATCGTCCTTGACGAGATTGGGCGCGGCACAAGTACCTATGACGGCATTAGCGTCGCATGGGCATCGCTGGAGTGGATTTGCAACAAAACAAAGGCCAGAACTTTGTTTGCGACCCATTACCATGAGTTGACCAGGCTAGCCGTCAGTCTGCCCAAGCTTGCAAATGCACATATGGCAGTTGAAGGTACAAAAGGACTAAAAGGCGGAGATCTTAGATTTCTTTATAAATTGAAAGAAGGCCCGACAAACGAGAGTTTTGGTGTTCATGTTGCGAGGCTCGCTGGTTTACCTAAAGCCGTAATTGATCGTGCCTGGGGAATCTTGGATGAATTAGAAAAGGGATCTCTCGTCAGAGGGATGCCTTTTAATGTGGAGTCGCCCCAACTTTCGCTTTTTGAGGCAAACGTGGCGGATTTGGCTCCCGAGGTTGAGAGCATTAAAGAAGAAGAAAACTCGATCCTTACGAATACCGGTTTAACCGACAAATTGATAAACATTAATCTTGATGAAACCACGCCGATCCAAGCGTTGAATTACCTTATAGAGCTTCAAAAAGAAGCAAAAGATAGTTAGCCAATATTTTGACGCAATTAGTTTTAGCCGGCCACTTGCTCTATTTTATTTCTCTTCATAAAGTTTAATAAGGGCATTAAATCTTGCCCTGAATTTGCAACCGTATTTTACGGATAGCAGGAAGCTTGCGAACCTGAAGGATTCATAAATTGGTAAATCGGTTATTCATATTCTTTGCTCTTCTTTCTTTCCTATCGCTCTCCAGTTTTGCCGCTCCACAGCCAGGACAATTTATAGTGGTGATTGACCCGGGTCACGGTGGCAACGATTATGGCACGATCTACGATAACGGAAGAGTAAAGCTGGCTGAAAAGGACGTTACTCTTATTCTTGCTAGAGAGGTCGCAAAAAAGCTAAGAGCTCAGGGGATCAGAACTATTCTAACCAGAAATGAAGACCGCGATGTCCCTCTAGCAAGTCGAACTGCATTTGCTAATAAAGTACAAGCCGATGTTTTCATTTCTTTGCATATGAATTCTACGGCAACGCCAATGGTTTCTGATGCTCAAGGGATTGAAACATATATCCTCAATAATACGACCGACGCATCTTCGCGTCGGCTTGCTCACTTTGAAAACTCAGTAGTAGGCGGCAGCCCAAATCTCCCTGATCAGTTAGATGTAGCTTTGATACTTAAAGATCTTAGGCTCGATGCTAATCTTTCTGAAAGTAAGAGACTAGCTTGTGCCGTCCAAAGCAATCTTGTCCTTGGAACTACCCCATCTCCTTTATCCAGGCTTCGGAACCGTGGAGTAAAACAAGCATTGTTCTATATTTTATTAGGCGCCGATATGCCCAGTGCGCTTGTTGAAGTTGGTTTTCTTACAAGTCCGAGAGACAGGGCCTTGGTAATGTCAGTCAAAGGCCAAAAACGAATAGCTGAGGCTATAGCAACGGCTATAAGTCATTATTCCCGCAGCAAAGGTACAAGACGCGCCCTACTCGATCTAGCCAGCTGTAAAGTTAATTGACACCACAATCTAAATATCCGACACCCTCTTGGTTTTTTTTGTTTTACATTTCCACTACTTAGAAAAAGCACTTCTCGGGTGTGGCCAATGACGCACCTGGCATCCCGCTTGCTCTTATTCGTACTTGAGAGAGTTGTCAGTGACGGAAACATAAGCTGTGTACTTAATAATAGACGTCACATGCGTTGAGTAGTGGAGGTAATTATGAGTCGCACATATAAGCGTTTAGCCAGCGTATTGGCAGCGCTATCAATAATCACCCTAACCGGGTGTGGACAAAGTGAACCTGAACCAGCTCCGGTTTCTTCGGTTGCTAATGGTCTTGGCGGATCAGGTTTAGGTGGATGTATTCCAATAACCGAAAACATTCCGTTTACGATAACAAACGGAAACTATATCCCAAGAAAGATTTACGCAGGAGCCATCATGAACGGCCCGGCCGAAGGTACTGTTACCATCGGCGGAGCTTTTGCTGGCGGCCCCTTGCACACACAGGCTGGTTCTGAGGCTGATATCAACATGGCAATCACAGCCATGAGCGGATCAGTTGGCTATCCGACGGATTACACCAGCGGTGCCTACCCGTTGTATCCGACAAGGATAAATGGTTCAGGAGTAATGCGTATTAGTCCGACCATGCAGCAGACAATCAACATGCTCGTTCAAACTGGACAGATTCCGCTCTATGGCACTTACAATACGATGCCCTATAACCCTTATCAGCCAAGTGTTCCGTACAATCCGACTATGCCACAAACCACTCAAACGGGTGCGGTTTGTGTCAGCAGCTTCGGTATGTACATGAACATCACAACTAATAACGAGTTGTATATCGGAGATGTCTACTTGTACTTCAATAACACGCAACATGGTTTCAAGTTGATGTTCTAGCAAAAGTAATTACCTCCTCCTCTCCAGCGGGTTGCAGAAGGTAGTTGCAGTAGAAGTCGAGCAGAAGCAGGGGCAAGTAGAGACGAGAAAAGACCAAAGCCCAAGGTCAAAAAGAGCTGAAGCAGAACAAGAAACCAGATAAGACCCGCACAAGATCTCGCAGTTTGGCTAAAACGGCGAGCCAACGCAAAGAAAGTGGGCCCTCACCCGATGAAGTGAGGGCTCACTTCGTTTTTGCTTCTGCTATGCTACAATATCTTAGTGACCGACTTTCTGAGCGTAATAGACCAATTCATCGATTCAAGGCAGCTAGATCGAGGTTCGGCAGATAAAACCATCGAAGCCTATAAACGAGATCTTATTCAATTCTCCCAATCGTTGAAAAACGAAACCAGACTGGAAGACATTGACTTAAACGATCTAAACGCATTCATAAGCCGGTTGTATGGGCAAAAACAAAAAGCATCTTCAATCGCCAGAAAAGTAAGCACGCTAAGACAGTTTTTTAAATTCTGTTGTTTGGAAAAAGGGCTAAAAAAGAATCCGGCTGAAAAGCTTCAAGGTCCCCATCAAACCAAAAGATTACCTAAATTTCTTGATCACAAAGCCGTAACCGAGCTGCTAAAAGCAAGTGATATTGGCTGGCCCTACGAAAAAGGGAACAGAGAAGCCTTACAGGCGCGGGACAGAGCGATGGTCTATCTGCTTTATGCAACAGGAATCAGAGTTTCCGAACTTGTTGGTCTCTCTACCCATAATCTCGACCTTCAACTCGAATACATCCGGGTAAAAGGAAAAGGAGATAAAGAAAGGATCGTTCCCTACGCTTCGGTTGCGGGGGACAAGCTGCGAGCGTATCTCGAACTTAGAATGCAGCTGAACCCGGCTACAGATCACCTTTTCGTCAACAGAAACGGTCTTGCCATCACTCGCCAGGGTTTTTGGAAAATACTGAAAGTTTTGGCAGAACGAGCAGGGATTCCCTCAAACGTTTCTCCGCATTTTCTGAGACACTCGTTTGCCACTCATCTGCTTCAAAGCGGTATGAATCTTCGTTCGGTACAAATGCTCCTTGGCCATTCTGATTTATCGACCACGCAGATATACGCACACGTTACACCGGAGCATCTCAAAATAGCCCACCGAAAATTTCATCCGCGGGGTTAAGGCAATGTGCTATAGATGATTTAACAATGGACACAATAGCAGAACGCTTACAAATGCTCTCGGTTCAGTTAGTGCCGTTTATAATGGCGGTAGTTTTTCATGAGTATGCGCATGGTTTTGTCGCTCATCGTTGGGGTGACCCAACCGCCAAGGATCAGGGCCGGCTCACTCTTAATCCCCTACCCCATATGGATCTTTTCGGAACGGTCCTTTTTCCCATTATCAACATGGTTAGCGGAATGAACATCCTTTTCGGTTGGGCAAAGCCTGTACCCATCAATCCCAGCCGATTCAAGAAATTCAGGCACGCCCTTTTCTGGGTTGCTTTTGCGGGTCCCGGAATGAATTTCTTATTAGCCATTTTTTCTGCTGCGGTTTTTTGTGGCATAAGACTCTGGGTGCCTGAGGACTTTTATCTGTTCGAGCCCCTGCTCGCCATGTCTTACGTTTCAGTCTCTCTCAACTATGCGCTCGGTCTGTTTAATTTGATTCCACTTCCTCCGCTAGATGGCAGCAAGATCGTTCAGAGTTTTCTATCTTATGAAGCCATTCGAAAATATGAATCACTCGCCAAATACAGTTTCTTTATTCTGATGGCTCTTCTACTAACCGGTGCACTAAGCGTTCTCAGTTATCCGATCAAATTTTGTTCTGATATCACGCTTTATTTGATGATCAGGCTTTTTAGTCTTCCTGAGTCGATGCTTTAAGGTTAAACACAAATTAAGAGGACATGGTCATGAATCAAAAGAAAAAAACCATGCTTTCAGCCGTTCAACCTTCCAACCGTCTCACCCTTGGAAACTATATCGGTGCACTTCGCAACTGGGTACAGCTTCAGCAACAATATGATTGCTTATTTTTTGCGGTAAATATGCATGCAATTACTGTAAGGCAAGATCCAAAAGAACTTGCCGATCAGACCTACCGAGCAATCGCAACTTACGTAGCTGCCGGAATTGATCCAGATCAAGCCACGCTTTTTGTTCAATCTCATGTTCCGGAACATGCTCAGCTCAGCTGGATCTTAAATTGTTTTACTTATATGGGCGAACTTAGCCGAATGACCCAATTTAAGGACAAAAGCGCTAAGGCAGGACAAAACATCGGCGTCGGGCTCTTTACGTATCCTGTGTTGATGGCCGCAGATATCCTGCTTTACGATACGAATTTTGTCCCGGTTGGCGAAGATCAAAAACAGCATTTGGAATTAACAAGGGATCTAGCGATCAGAATGAATAATGTTTACGGAAAAGATCTCTTTGTCGTACCCGAGCCGTACATTCCAACGGTCGGTGGAAGAATAATGAGCCTTCAGAATCCTCTAGTTAAAATGTCCAAATCTGACCCTGATCCTAATAGCGCGGTTTATTTAAACGACAGTGACGATCAGATTCGTAAAAAAGTAAAAAGAGCAGTGACCGATTCGGGCACCGAAATAACCCTTCAGGACGATAAACCGGGTATCAAGAATCTGCTCACAATTCAGGCATCTTTAACCGGTAAAAAGATGGACGAAATAGTCAGGTCTTACGAAGGCAAGCAATACGGCCATCTTAAAGTCGAAACGGCTGAACTTGTCGTTCAATATCTTAAGCCGATCCGGGACAAAGCGGACGAATTGATTAAGGATAAAACCTTTTTAGATGTCCTATTGAAGCGGGGAGCGCAGACAGCTAGAGAACGAGCAGCAAGAACACTTGCACGGGTTTTCGACAGGATAGGATTTATCCCAGACGCCTAAGTTAATGCATTGCACTATAGTGTCAATTTTGTCTGGCCTAATTTCATTGTTTGGCTATGATCACACTATCCGTAGTATGCTGCCTGGCGTGGCCTACAATAAGTAAGGAGAGAAGTAGTTGTCTCACCGAGTACCGATAACCGTTCGTCTGGATACGTTTGAAGGTCCGCTAGACCTTCTTCTCTATCTCATCCAGAGTCACGAACTGGACATCTCGAGAATCGCGATCAGCAAAATTACCGACCAGTATTTGGCGTATGTCATGCTGATGCATGAGCTTAATTTTGACGTCGCGAGCGAGTTTCTCGTAATGGCAGCCACTCTTGTTTATTGGAAGAGTAAAGCGCTTCTTCCAAAAGAAGAGACTGAAGATGGTGCACAAGCTGCGGACGAAGATGTTATTTCACAAGAAGAACTGATCCGTCAGTTGATGGAGCATCAGCGCTTTTTAGCCGCCGGACAAGATCTTGCTCAGTTTCCGCGTCTTGACCAAGACGTGTTTTGCCGACCGAACAAAAGGCCACCCACTGAAAAGGTCTGGCGCCAAGAGATGAGTATAACGGGGTTAGCACTTAATTTTCAGAACATTTTAGTCAGAGCACGCAAAAGAAAACAAATTCTGAAAAAGGAAACGGTCTCTCTTAACGATAAAATTCAGGAGTTTTCGAAAAAGCTCAGGATAGGCGAGCGTTCTGAACTTCGCTCGCTTCTCACGGAAATGGCGGCAAGACCGGAAATGGTAGTGACTTTTCTTGCTTCTTTAGAGCTGTCACGCTTAAAAAAGATGCGACTTTTTCAGGAGGGAGTTTACACTCCTATTTTTTTAGAGTTATTAGAATCTCTTGATGGTTTTGATACTAGCCTTGCCTCAGGATTTGAAGAGGAGAAAGCAGCAGGTCCAACCCCATGACGCAAAAAGACACCGAAGTTGAAACCGCACTAAAAGATTGGCTGCCGGATGAAACTCCTGCTCACACACCTGCAACGGTTGCTTTTGTCGAAGACCCCTATAAGTATTCGCTTCTCGAAACAGCCCAAGCGCAAAACGACGAAGACTATTGCGGTAAACAAGATGAACCGGAAGATTTTGAAGCAGCCAAAGACGACGGCACTCTGGACAAACTCGCAAAAACCATGGCTGAAGAAGAAAAAAGACAGGAACAGGAAGTCCAAGCTCGCCTGAAAGCCACGTCTTTTGATCCTGAAAAAGAACTAGCCGAGCAAATTGCCGAAGATAAAGCACTTGAAGAAGAAGAAGAAGCAAAAAAAGCCCTGGAACTAAATGATCCAGAGTTACAAAAAGCGATGCCGAAAGAAGTGGATGGAAATTTAGATCTCTGCGAGCTTCAGTCCTGCATCGAAGCCCTTCTTTTTATGGTCGATCAGCCCTTATCCGTAAATAAGATACGTGATCTTCTTGGGCCTAATTTTTCTTTTTCGATTTTTCAGGAAGCAGTTACCGCGCTGAAGGATCGTTATCAGTCTTCTGCTTTTGGCATTGAACTTGTTGAAGTAGCAGGGGGTTTACAGCTACGCACCAAACCAGGACGGACAGCGCTAGTTAAGAAACTTGCAAAAGTACAACCGCAAAAGCTTTCCAGCGGAGCAATGGAAACTCTTGCGATCATTGCTTACAAGCAACCGGTGATGAAAGAAGAGATGGATAAAATACGAGGAGTGGATTCATCATACTTTTTGAGAGTTCTCCTGGAAAAACGTCTGGTAAAAATAGCAGGCCGCTCTGAGCTACCCGGAAGGCCGATGCTTTACGCGACGACACAGGATTTCCTCGAACTATTCGGCCTTAAAGATCTCTCTGCGTTACCGTCACTGCGTGAAATCGAACAGATGGTACCAGCGAGTGAAACCCAAAACCCGAATGAAGAAGCCGAAGATCCGCGAATAGTGGAAATGAGAAGGCTTGTAACTGAAATGAAAGAAGATAAAACGCGAATAAGTTATGACCCGAAGGAAGACGAGCGGATCTTGAAGGAAATCAAGGAACGAGTGGTTTCAATTCCATCAAGTACGCCTTATCTTGACGAGCAAAAACAGTTAGAGAAGCAAGCAGTGCGCGAAGGCCAGCTGCCGCTTCAACCATAGTTTTTACAAATGCGACGGGTCACTGAATCAGAAGTCGAAACTGATTTTGAACGCCAGTTTTGCTGGGGTGATGACGAGAGACATCTCTATAATCCCTTAAGAAAAAAAGCGTCCGTGATGGGGTTTTTTTTAAGACTCGAAACTGTCATCAGATTAGTAAAAAAATACGCGCCAGGAAATAGAGTGGCCGATTTTGCCTCGGCTCAAGGCAATTACTCGCTCCTTCTTAGCGAGGCTGGTTTTGACGTCACCGCGGTGGACATAAACGATGAATTTCTAAAGTACGCCAAGAAGAAACATACTCACGGCAAATTTCAGACGGTGCGAGCAAATATTATCGAGTACCGAGATAGCGAAAAATTTGATTGCGTGCTTTTAGGCGAAATCATCGAACACGTTGCGTTTCCTAAACAGTTACTGAAATCCGCTTATGAGAATCTGAAACCTGGGGGCGTCTTAATCCTTACCACGCCAAATGGAAATGAATACGGACAAGCTTTACCGACGTATAAAGAAGTTACGGATGTAGAAAAACTCATTCCAAAGCAGTTCCATTGGGGGGATCATCTTTTTCTTTATACCGATAAGGAATTAGAAGAGCTTTTCACGGAGTGTGGTTTTAATGTCACTGACGTAACAAAGATGAACAGTTCTTACGTCACACAGATCAAAGGTATTCGCTATATCGTCCCGCTCTTTTTCTTAAGATGGCTTGAAGGAAAGACCAGAAATCTTAGTAGGCACGGTAAAGACAGTACAAATTCGTTGGTAGTAGTAGGCAGAAAAGCCGGTTGAGTTAAACTTGCTGGCTTAAAGCGCCAATAATATTAGAAATAACCAATAAGCCGTTACCAAACCATGGTTATGAAAATAGCTCCAATGATCGAAGCCAAGAAGTTTCACAATGGGGTTCATCTGGGCCAGAATGAAGAGAAAGATAACGGCGATAAGGATTCTTCTACTAGTCCCCTTCAGTAGTTTTGGTTCAAGTGCGGCAATAGCGGTTCCAACAACAAAAACGCTACCCCAACGCCAAGCTAGCGGGTTGATCATCTGATTTAGAAGTAACCAGGGACTGAGCCAAAAAAAGGCAGGTTTTAACGGAGACTGAGAATCGCTTATAAGGCGACGAATAAGAAGTATTACGAGGGGTACTACGATAACCAAGACAAGCAAAGCTGAAGGAAGCTGTGACAAGCCGGTCCATCTGGAAACAGCAATCCAAATGCTTTGGTTCATGTCGGTGAGGTAGAGTTCTTTAGGTTGCACCTTTAAAAGATCAATCCACGAAAGGTAAAACTGATAGGTCTTAGTTAGGCCAAAAACTAAGCCGGGTATGATAATTCCCCAAAAAAGAGCTGCAGAAAAGTGTCCGGCTAAAAATGCGAGGGAGCTGCGCTTTCCTCCACGAAGATAGGAGATGATGAAGAACGGTAGAGCTAAGAAGCCCCATGGAAGTTTTATCCACGGTAGAAATCCTGCAAAAAATCCGGACCAAAACGGACGTGACGACGCAAACCAAGCAGCTAAAACTGAAAACAAGAGGATTACGAATTCGATTTGGCCGTAATCGAGGGTCTCAATGAAGCCTTTCCAAGAAATGGCTATACCAATCAATAGCGCAATTACTTCTTTGCGGGTTTTATAGGTAGAACCAAGAAGCAGCGCGGCCGTTAGGCACAGTATGCTAACGCTACTGAAGGCAAACCAAGAGCCAACGTAGGAGCGTGGCATAAAGGTTAAAATCGCGAGAACTCCGGGAGAGTATTTAAATGGCGAAAGATCGAACGAGTCGTAAGGATTAGCTCCTGAAGGGACTCTTTCTATCGCCGCACGAAAATACACGGCAAAATCAGCAGGCAAAAAGCCTCGATGAAGGGCATAGTTTATCGGATACCTGATAAAAAAGGCTGCTGCACAAGCACCTATTATAAGCCAGGCAATGGTTTTGGGGTTTATTTTAGAAAATGTAATTTTTAGTTCTCTCCCTGTATGGTACGCCTGCTCTATGGCATCAGAGCGTCTCCAGAAAATCCTATCAAGAGCTGGAATAGCTTCAAGACGAAAAGCTGAAGAATTGATTTCAGATGGTCTCGTAACGATAAACGGAAAGGTCGCGAAGCTGGGTGATAAAGCCGAAATTGGCAAAGATGCGATCAAAGTAAAAGGAAAGTTGATTCAAGGCGCCGAAGCTCCTGTCTATCTTGCTTTTAATAAGCCTAAGGCGGTTCTATCCACGCTTTCAGATCCTGAGGGGCGAGCTACAGTTTCTGATTTTCTCTCCAAGGTACACGGCAAAGTCTTTCCGGTGGGGCGGCTGGATTACAACAGTGAAGGGCTTTTAATTCTGACAAATGACGGCGTATTTGCCGAACGTGCGCAGAAGAGCGAAAAAATCCCTCGCGTTTATCAGGTTAAAGTTCGTGGCACGCCGGATGCCGACACTCTTCGGCGTTTGGAAAACGGCGTTAAGCTGGAAGGACGCAAAATCAAGCCACAATCGGTGAAGCTTGTTCAAGAGCTTGCGAGCAATTCGTTGATAGAAGTTGTGATGGTGGGGAGCGGTGTTGCTGATATAAAAAAGCTTTTTGAAATGCGCGGACTGTTGGTTGTGCGGATGGTGCGGACAGCAATTGGTCACATTACGCTAAAAAATGTTCAGCCAGGGCGTTATAAGTTTTTACGCAAATCTCAGGTCGATGCCCTTTTTGCGGTTGACTAACAGAGGCCCGGCGACGTAACTGTAAGATGTCTTTGAAAAACTAATGTCGCGGGGTGGAGCAGTCTGGTAGCTCGTTGGGCTCATAACCCAAAGGTCGTTGGTTCAAATCCAGCCCCCGCAACCAATTAAAAACGCGGACTTAGCCTTTTGGTTGAGCCCGCGTTTTTGTTTCTTTCCAACCAGAGATCCGTCTTCACGCTCTCGCCGTGAAAGTCTCTTTAACAGGACCTAGGTGGAGACTTTCATTTCATGAGTGGGGGGAAAGGGAGTGAGCACGGAGGAAAATAAGTATTGAGAAAGACCGCTCTCAGTGAGTCCAATCTATGATCTTTGTCTGCTCACCGATCTTTTTCGCAACTGATTCACGCATTACCGCAAAATGTGGGCATGGTACTCCAATTGGGTTTCCTTTTGAA
>Ga0208375_1002509_pt1 | contig 17224 bp, 15 predicted proteins | sample RifOxyD1_FD_184038 | JGI IMG/M metagenome (GOLD analysis project Ga0208375, IMG submission 184038) | Soil microbial communities from Rifle, Colorado - Rifle Oxygen_injection D1 (SPAdes) | ecosystem: Environmental > Terrestrial > Deep subsurface > Rock core/Sediment | place: Rifle, Colorado... | reverse complement strand
GGGCGTATATTCAAACCGGTCTTTCGGTCCGACCTTAACCGGAATATATGGTGACCGGAGCATCTCAACCACTTATTATAAATCCGACTACTCAGTTTACTCGCTGATTAGAGAAAAGCGGTTTTCAGGAACAATTTCTTACCCTCTTAGGTGGACTTATTCAGCATTCACTCCGACTTTAGGTATCAACGCTTCTCGTGAGTTTCTATACGTTCCCAATTTATCGGATAAAGCTATTGCAAAGTCTCGCTACGTTCCAAGCGCTGACCTGGTGCTGTCTTTTTCAAGCGCCGAAGGGTCTCGATTGGCAATCAGTCCTGAAGGCGGCAGACAATCAATACTGGGAACACGAGTTTATCGCGAAGAGACTAAACCAAGTTGGAAAGGCGTTTTTTTTGATACCGAGTATTTACGTGTAACAAGTCATTCGGTTTTAGTGCCTTCCGTAAAGGCTGCAACCGTATCACGTCAAAGCGCAATCCACACTTTTTCTAACGTCGTTCTTAGTGGCAGCGCCGGCACCTGGTTTAATGCTTTTGCTCCTGATTCGTTTGATGAGCTAGGTATCCGGGGATATCCGGGTATGAGTTTTTTCACGAAAGCTGCTGTAATCCCTGCTCTTGAATATCGTTTTCCGATTTGGAGAATATTCAGAGGATGGGGAACAAATCCCATTTTTGCCAATAATATTTACGGTTTTACTTTTTTAGAAGGCTCCTATTTTCCACTAAACTCAACGACTGTGTTTCTCCCTGCTGCGGGAGCAGGTATCAACTTATCGACTGAATTTTTTCTCCACGTACCACTTACTTTTTCTCTACAGTATCACCATGGCTTTAAATCCTCCTTTGGCGGAAAAGACGAATTAATATTCGGTCTCAATTTGCCGGCTATTCAAATTTAGTTCTAATTGGTAAGAACTCTATAAATATGGAAAAAACCGAAAAACCCTGGACCGAGCTACATCGTCATCTTGATATCTCCGCCAGAACTTCAACTGTTTTGGAACTAGCAAAAAAACAGGGTTTGGAGCCACAAAGTTCCAGTCTAGAGAGTTTTCGGAAAAAGCTGATCCTTGCAAAACCGATGACTGACCTAGACAGTGTTCTTGCTCAGTTTAAGCTTTTTCAACAAATATTCGATACCGTCGAAACGTTTGAAAGAATCGGTTTTGAAGTGGTTGAGGATTGCTGGAATGAGGGAATTCATAAAGCAGAGCTTCGATTTTCACCGAGTTTTGCCTGTCAGTATAACGGACTCAGTTGGACGCAAGCCTTAGAGGGATTCAAAAAAGGCTTAAACAAAGCGCTTAACAAGTACTCACAAATGCAAGCAGGACTGATCTGTATAGCAACAAGGGATTACGGGCCCGACATCGTGGGAAGGACCGTGGAGTTTTTCTTAGATAATCGTGATTCATTCATAGGCTTTGACCTTGCAGGAACCGAATCTCGTTTTTCCATGAAAGCATTTGAAACGGTTTTTCAGCCATTAAGAGATTCAAAGGCAAATATTACGGTACACGCAGGCGAGTCTACGGGACCGGAAACCATTTGGCAGGCAATCGAAAATCTCGGCGCAAAGAGAATTGGTCACGGAATTACTTCTGTTCAGGATTCTTCTCTGCTCAAATACTTGTCAGAAAAACAGATCTGCCTTGAAATCTGCCCTACAAGTAATTGGCTCACTCAATGTGTTAAGACTCTTGGTGAACATCCTCTTCCTAGAATTTTGAGAGCTGGCGTTCCAGTAAGTATAAACACCGATGATCCAGGAATGTTTGCTGTCTCGCTCGGACACGAAATCAACATTTGCCGACAACAAATGGGGCTTTCGGACGCAGAAATTGAACGCTGTCGTTTAGCAGCGGATAAAGCCAGCTTTCTTATGAAACCTGACTCTCGAACAACCTCTTCTCCCTTGAAAAATCCTAAGATTGCGTAGGGTTTTTAATGGCGAGAAGCCGGCATTTGACTTTAAGTATGACAACTGCTAATCCGCTTTCTGTGAAAATCGGTCTTCTTATTCTGTTTCTTAGCCTGTTTTTCAGTGGTTATTCTCTAGCACTGGAATGCAGGTTTCCTCAGCCGCCTTCAGTTCAAATCGATTCAGACCTCAATAAAATTAGAATCTGGGAAATTTTCGACGATCAAATCTACTGGTCAGAGGCCTTGCCGAAAAGCGCCGCGTTCGAACGCTATCAAGAGTGGGTACGCGAGAGGGTCGATCCTGATCCTTTTTATCTGATAAGAAGACAGCAAGAGCTATTTCTTGAATATCTTCCTAGCGCCCCCATAACCCGAAACTTCGATATGATCATCGACAAAAAGGTCGGGAATATCTCTCCGATAACCTGCCTTGAAGCCTTGCTCTTTTCGAAACACACAGCACGCTTTCCTCTCGAAAAGAAACCATCCGAGTTCTTTGCCACCATTTTGGCACGTAACGCTCCAAAAGGTCGCCTGCTAAAAATTTACTTTCTCTCCTGGAAATCTGGATGCGAGGCTCCCCAGTCAAGATATGCCACTGAACTTTGGAAAAAGGACGTTCGGGATGGTTGGATTTTTCTGGCCAATCTCCATAATCATCCGTTGGTATTGGACGGAGCCAAAGGCGAAGACATTGCCGGTACCACTATTCCCAGCTCCAATGATATCGAAGTGTTTCGCCATCAGGCAGCACAGTCGGATCTAAGAAACGCCTGGATAACTAACGGTTTCAGCACAATTCATTTTCGGGCTGATGAATTTGACGAGCTATTTACGGAATGGAAATAATTTCTGGTCGCAAGTACAAGAATATCTCCCTTAAGAAAATAATGAAAAATCCAAATGAAAAGACGGGGAAATCTAAAAACGCCACTCGTTTTCGCGCTGCTTTTTAGCTCAAAGAAACCGGAAACGAAACGAACAAACTCTTTAGCGGTAAATTCACGAACGTGCGTATGCTCACCAATTGTTTTCTGGTAAAGCCACCAACAGATGGAGTCCCTTATGTTCGTACCTAAAATTATCTTTCCACCTGGCTTCAATATTCTTTGAAATTCTCTCATTACTGTTTCCTGTTCAGTGATGTGCTCGATAACGTTGAAACAGACTACTTTGTCAAAATGACCCGCAGGAAAAGGAAGCTGTCGTAAGTCAGCTTTAATGAACTTAAGAGTTGGATAGCTGGACTGAGCAATAGAAATTGCCGGATCAGCCGAATCAACGCCAACTCCCTCCACATCAACTCCTTCGGATAGAAAACGCAGCAGATTTCCATCGCCACTGCCAGCATCCAAAAGCCGCTCTCCAGGCTGCAAATCCAGCATCCGCTTGATCCATCTGAAACTAGGGATCTTATTCAGGTCCGTGTTGCGCCTTACCGTATAAATTTCATAGTATTGAGCATTATACTGTCTAAGATTAAATCGACCCAAACCCAGAACCATAATAACCCCGGCTGTCTTTGAAATTGAATAAGATTTTACCCGATGTTAGCTTTAATTAACATATGTTCTTGCGGAAATTCAGAAAACATCTTCTTGCCCTCGTTCTTGTTATACTTTGTCTTATTGCATATGATCCCCTAAAATTTGAAAACACCTCAGGTGATACAATTTCGGCAAGGTACTGGCCAGTTGCCATACTTCAACACCATACTATCTACCTTGATCCCTTCAAGACTGACTTAAAAAATGTGAACTACGCTGCTTTACATTTTGGAGAAACTTGGATTCCCCGGACTGATTGGGGCCTGGCTGTTTTAACTATCCCGGTCTATGCAGTTGCTCATTTTTTGGACCTTGGGGGTGAAGAATGGACACATGATAGGATAAGTTACCTTTCCAGATCAAATGCGATATTGATAGCGATCGGTTCCGTACTACTTCTGTATTTTTTTCTGAATAATTTCGTATCTCCGTTCACAGCATTTCTTTCGGCGGCACTTTTTGCTTTTGGCACTTGGAACTGGAGCATGGCAGCTCAAGGCCTTACTTCACAGTCCGCGTCCTTATTGATTACTGTCCTTATAATGATCGCAATATGGCGCTTTTGTCTTTCGCCGCGCTGGCCTACCGCCGCACTTCTCGGACTCCTATGCGCTTGGCTTTGGGCGACTCGGCCATCAGAACTTCCTCTCGTATTTCCCATCATTCCTTTGTTGGTAACGCGCAAGAGGCTACCATCTTTTCTTTTTGCTGGCGCTATTTTAACCGGTCTCATAATGCTCGGATACAACTATATGTACGAAACACCGTATGGCTGGCGGGATGCCTTGATGCAAGTAAACACAGAAACATCGCCTCAAGATCAGTTTTGGACTCTTAATATTTTTCCCGGTTTATTGGGTCTTCTTTTTTCGCCCAATAGAGGCGCTATAGTTTTTTTCCCTCTTTTATTGTTAGTCCCTTTTATTTGGCATCGATATTATCCGATACGCACGCTTCCGTCTCTTATCAAAAATTCCATCCGACTTGACTTCGGTCAATGGCATTCTTCGAAGATTGTTCGTGGAATACCCGTTGATTTTTTAACATTTTTAATAGCCGGCACTATTCTCTTCCTTACGTCCATTTCGGCCCTAACATTTTGGCATTCGACATGGTCCTATGGGGCAAGATATCTGTACAATCTATTGCCGTTTACCTGGATCTTTTTAACTCTTGTGTTTCAGGACATTATTGATTCAATAAATGAACGAAAATTAAAGCCCCCCGTGTGGTTGGTCACCCTCTTCACCCTCTTCTCTCTACAGGGGGTATTCATACACTGGCTGGGCCATCGAAATTTCGACATCTACGTGTGGAATAGTAAGATAGTAGATATTCAGGATCGTCATGCATGGGATTTTGATAATTTAATGATACCTGAAGTAATTGAAGCAGGCGAAAACTACAAGCGCTGGCCCAAGGACGCATTAACAAGGCTTCGTCACTACGGTTTCTAATATGGACATAACTGTTATTGTGCCCGTTCATAATCGATTTTCCGATATCGACCGCCTTCTTTCGTCGCTGAAATTGATTGAAGCGCCAGGACAAATCACAATTCGGATCGTAGACGATGGAGGAACGGTAGACTACGACCCACTAATCCAGGATTTTAAAAACTCAAGGCCTGACTTACCTATATCGTTACTAAAAATCAAATCCAGCGTGGGACCGGCCAAAGCCCGAAACACGATATTAAGAGATTGTGATACCAGTCACGTCTGGTTTTTGGATAGCGACGCAGAAGTAGTAAATCCGGATACTTTGATACGCGCAAACGAGATATTCACGAATAATCCAACCGTCAGGGCAGTGGGTGAAGAAATTGTATGTTTCGCGGACAACATGTTTCTATGCCGGACCAGATTTTTCCCGAACTTCTTTTTCCGCTCTTCATTTCTGCCAAAAGAAAAAGCGGAACCTTGCTTCGCCGAAGCAATTCCGAGCAGCAATTTGATAGTCGACAGACGTATACTAGAATCCATTGGTTATTTTAATGAAGATTTAAAGCTCTTTGAAGACGTGGATCTTTGTTTTCGAATCAGACATGCCGGCTACAAATTGTTCTCTTCTCCCTCTCTGGCGGCCATTCATCATTCGTCGCCATCCGGAAGAACCGGGGCCTACAATTTTTACCAGACAGTCTTGGGTTACAGTAGAACTTTTCATCTAGCTCGAATTCAGTTGATAAGACTTCATAATCCACGAATTCTCTGTTTCCTGCCGTTCATTGATCTTACTTTAGGTGTATATCTATTTCTTGATTCAGTACTGTTCAATCGCTCGGCCGAGAAAACCACTAAGAAGAAGCGCAACGCTAGCTTCGGCCTCGTTAGCTATGCCTTCAATCATTTTTTAGGCATCTTGCTGGCATATTTCTCATTACTAATTAGATTAAGAGAAAATAATGATAAAACTATTTTATAAATTCGGTTCTTCAAAAATTGTAATCTTTTTAATGACGCTATCACCAAAATGGTTTATCAGGATTGTCCTAAAATTAATCGCTACTCGTTTTCGAAATATCGCAAACCACCGCAACTTTCCCCATCGATTAACTTTTTTCGTCACAAACAGATGTAACTTACACTGCGCTCATTGCTTTTTTAGTTCGGAAGTTAACAAGAAAATGCCACATCTTTCCGTTGACAATATCAGTGCGATTGCCACGTCCCTTCGCTCGATAACTAAACAGCTTGTCATCACCGGAGGAGAACCACTTCTAAGAGAGGACCTTGCAGAGATCTGCAGGATTTTCGCTCTCAAAACCGGTCTGAACGAAATTACAATTATCAGTAATGGCTCTTTACCGGACAAAACTCAACTTTTAGTCGAGCAAAGCAGCCGGCATGGCATAACACTACACTTTCAAATCTCTATTGATGGTGTTTCATCTTTTCATGATGCTAATCGAGGGAAAGTGGGAGCTTTTGATAATGCATTTGAGACGATAAATTTGTTAAAACAAAAGAAAAAAAAGGGTTATCGGATTGGTCGCATCGTAACCGCTACGGCCATATCGAACGCCAATTTTGCCGATTTACCGAAGCTTATTGAATGGTTCAAAGACAACCAAATAGACGCTCTATTCACATTCGTCCGTGATACTCCAAAAATTGTTTTCGGCTTGGACGACAAAAGACTTCTGAATGATTTTTCGCCAAGCAAACCGAACTTATGTCTAGATAGGTCAGCAGTTCAACGATGTCTTGAACTGCTAACTGATCAATACTGGTCAAAAGTAAGACCGAGTCTTCTCAGTCTTCTAAACAGAGCGACCTTACAGATGATGTATGAAAAGCAAGCACTCGGCGTACCATGCACCGGAGGTCTTGCCGATGTCGTGGTTTTTTCGGATGGACAAGTAGCACCATGTGAAATGGTAAAACCTTTTGCTACTCTCGGCGATTTTGATTATGACTTTCGGAGACTATGGAATACCAAGTATCCCGAGTATCAACGGAAACTGAGAAATTGTCGCTGCCTGCATGATTGCAACATTTCATCATATTACAAACTTCACCTAGAGCAACTAGTCGACTCGCTCGATATCTTCAGGAATATCTCTCGTTAGCTTCCAGTACGGAATATCTTTAGCCCACTTCGGACTAACGTGCATGTCAGTCGAATCTTTTAAGAGCGGCAAACGAAGGGGATGGTTATAAACTTCGTATTTTGGATTATATGGATGAACGGCAAATCCCTTACCGCCATTATACGAATAAAAAAGCTGATATATGTTAAACATCCATGAAACAGCAATGAGAACTGTAAAAGTGGCCGTAACTACATTGTGATTCACTTTGAAACCGGAAGAGCCGGCAAGCTTAACTGAAAATAAGATTATCGAGAACAGGGCAAAGATTAATGGAATGCATGATCGGACAGTCCGATTAGTACTTAGTACAATTACAGCTGCATATAGGATAGCGAGTGAAATATTGCTAAACAAGAACAGTGACGGTGTGGATTTAAGTACTTTTACTCCTCGAGATCGAACGACTCTTCGTATCAGTAAAGCTAGATACGGAATCGCAATAATTATCAGAATTATTGCCGCCGGTCCGACATTGAGAAAAAATGAAGTTGAAAGCCATTTACCAAGAGGATAGCTGTAGATCTCCAACTTTGATTTTTCACCTATTCTTTCGAGAATCGGAGGCAACCAGCTTGCCATTGCAGCTGCGTAAAACCCGAACACAAAAAGATAGGCGCCCAGGAACAAGAACCGCCGTCTTCGCCACATGGAAAGCGTGACGACAAAAATGATCGCAAAAAGAGTGGGCATTACGTATTCACGAGTTGTACTAAAAATCCCAAACAGAAATCCAATTCCGAGCGGTTTTAGCAGGTTCTTATCCTTCTCATCGTATACAAGGTTCACCGCGCAATACGTAAACAAGCTCAGAGACAATAAGACCAGATTTTCAGTCATTATCCAACCGCTCATGCCGTGAATAATAGGTGTTGAAACGTAAATAAACGTGAACGCGAGTGCATAATTCGCGTCTTTGAAAGCCCAATGAGCAAACGCTAATATCAATCCCAATTGAACCAATAGAAAAAAATAATTCAACCAAAGCAGTGAGCGCTCATAATCAACACTGGGAAATATTTTTACAAAGAGAACCAACCAAGAGTGATATCCCCTACTTCGCTCACCGAAATAATTTTGATCATTCGGGAGAATCACCTTTTTAATGACCTCTAGCGCAGAAGAATTCTGTGCCTCATTCACCGCGACGCTTCGATAATACCTGTCATCCCAAGTCCTAACCGGTGTCTCAAAGACATTTGCATAAAAGCGGATGAACAAGAGAAACGCTATGGATATAAACGAAACATAAAATAAAAACTTTTTTTCCGTTTCTTTAATTATTTTCATCTTTCTTCTTGATGCCTACAAAAGCTAAATAAAACAGCTTACCCGACAGTTTCTCGGTCGTGATCCCCAGACTCTCCAAAGTATTGATAAATGTGGGCCACGCCTTACAAAACGCAATTTGTTCCTCATTTTCTCTTATTGTAGCTTTATATAAGCTGGGCCACAGTCTTAAAAAATAGAAATAAAAAAGTTTTCCAACTAATGAAACTATATTTGGCTCATAAATATAAAGACGGCCCCCCGGCTTTAGGCATTTTGCGACGTTTCTGGCAACAACGTCGAGTTCGCCAGCACTAAGATGGTGGAGCATGCAGCTAACCGTAACTGCATTAAACTGAGTAGCTAATTCTAAATTAGGGTCAGCAATAGAGGCCTGATAAAACGTTACTGAATTTCGAAGCTGTGGGTATAAAGTATTTTTCAGATCAAGTCCGGACAGATTTTTAAAGCCTTGTTTTAAAAGAAAATGCAAAAAAGCGCCTTTGGCACATCCAACGTCAAGAACATGTGAATTTACAGAAGCTGAACAAAGAATTGGAACAATGGTTCTATATTTTACCGCCTGAAACAGCCGAATAAAGAAATCCCGATCAATCGACGAATACAGCTCCTCATATTGCTTATCATCGATATTTTTGATCGCCATAATTATTAATAACACCCCTTGTTGTTTTTCGAACACTAAAAAAGCCAAGCCCCTGAAAGAATCGTACTATACCATATGGAAGCAGGGTCGGATCTGCACTAACCACTTGTCTTGTTAGTTTTCTAAAAACCAAAAAATAGTAGACCAGCCAAAAAATTATCGGAATTTTTTTATTCGACGCCGGCCATCCTCGAGCACAAAAGACATCAATCAAGCTTTGCGGTAATTTGACTATTCCAAGAGTTTTTAACAATAAATTTTCGACTGTCGGTTGCGGTCTTACGTGGTTTTGTTGGCTCGCTATTTTCGTTATATATTTTTCATTTAACGCTCTTTCGTAAATCATCGACCCCGGGTAATACGACAGAGTAAAAACCTCCGTATGAAAAGGCGGTTCTAGAGTCGCTGCTTTGCGATAGTTCTCAATCTTATCGTCTGCCTTTGCCCAAGGAACAGAAGTAATGAAATCGAGAACTGGGTAGGACCTATTTTGGTTCAGTTTAGATACCTGCCTCATTATGGAAGCTAGCTTTGCCAGATCCGTCCTACGATCAAAAACGTTCTCACAAACATTCTCGCTACATGATTGAACACCAATTTTTAGTTTGCTCAGCCCTGATTCGATCAATAAGTCTATTTTTCTTTCAGTAGAAGAAAATGGATCGATGTATGTTGTAAAGGGTAAGTTGATCGACTGGTTATACTTTCCGAAAAGCTCTTCTAAATAGGGTCCCGGATGGGCGGTAACCGTCTCATCACAGAAACACAGACAATTGAAGAATGGATACTTGTCTAAGATCATTTTTGTTTCGGCGATGAAATAGTCCGGGGAAACACGTTTCACCCGCACGCCGTGTTCTTTAACCAATCTTGAATGAATACAATAACTGCAATGATAGGGGCAGCCGCGTGAAAAGTCGGTCCAGTAGGTAGTCCCGAAAAATTTTTTTAAATCGTTTTCAGTAATCGGCCTTATGCTTTTATCTAATGCAATAAATCCACGTCCTGGATCGATAAGGGGGAGCTTATCGAGAGAAACAACCTCGCTCGGCTGGTTCTTACTGATCGCATCATCAGATTTGAAATAGAAACCCGCTACCGAACGAAAAGACCTTTTATCTTCGATGGAATTAAGTAGCTCGACTAACGGTTTCTCACCTTCCTGAAAACAGATCCCGTCGGCAAAGGTCTCGGTAACCGCGTCTTCACGATTCTGAATAGCGTGAACACCACCAAGCAGAAAAAGTTTATCCGGATATCTTGAACGCAATAAATTCCCGATCTGACGAGCGACAGGCATGAAATCGGTCATGCAGGAAAAGCCGATCACTTGTGAATCTGCCACAAACCTCGTTACTTCCTCGAGAAGTTGGTTATCCATACTTCTTATCCGGCCCGGCTTTATCCCGGATGTCTGTCTTTTGATGGGAAAAAACAACAGCTTTACGTCAAAGCCCTGATTTTCGACGTACCCTGCTAATTTTCGAGCACCCCGAGAGTAAATATCGCCGTTTATTACCAAAAGTGCTAAACGAGTATTTTTGGCGACCATATAGGGAAAATACCATAAAGCCGACCTTATTGGCAAAGTAGGTAGTTTCGGATAGTTTAGAATAGAGTGAACAAAGTTGCGCTTCTGAAAATATTAAAACTTGCCGAAGTGACTAATTTCAGTCTTTCGTTTCGAGCTGCTTATTGGTTTTTTAGAGCCGCGGTCATGAAACGGCCCTGTCTGAAATACTTGGATGTCGCCCTAGACTATGCCTGTAACATGAGCTGTAAACATTGTTTTGCCAATCATAATTTACGCCAACCGAATCAGAAACGACTTGAGCCAAAAGAATGGACTGGAGTAGTAGACAATGCGATCCAGGCAGGTTGTCTTCACATTAACCTTCAGGGTGGGGAAATTCTTCTGCTGCATAACCTGGAAGAGTACGTAAAAGCTTTTCAGCCACGCCGCTGCCATTTATCCGTCACAACCAATGCCGCACTGTTTAGTGGGGAAGTTGCAAAAAATCTGAAGTCCTGGGGAATTCAACAAGTTGTTGTGAGCCTCGATAGTCTGAACCCCGAAGAACATGACGAGTTCAGAGGAATGATAGGGTCTTTTTCGAAAGCAATCGAAGGGATCAAAACAGCTCGAGCGGCTGGCTTGAAAGTTAGTGTAAATGTCACCATCAGTCATGATTCGTTAAAAAGTAAGGGGCAAAGAGAGCTTTTTGATTGGTTAAAAAGTGAGCGCATTCCTTATAACCCCATACTCGCTTCAGCGGTCGGCGCATGGAGAGAAAAGCAAAAACTGCTAGTCGATATTGCAGACGTAGAATACGTCAACGCCCTTAGCAAAGCCGATGGCCTGGCTCTTCGTGATATAGACGCATCGTGGGTCCGCAAAGGCTGCTCAGCCGTACTCGAACAGCTTTACTTAACCCCCACGGGCGATGTTTTACCGTGTCCTTTCATTCATATTTCTCTTGGCAATGTACGAGATACTCCACTCAGCATCATTCGCGACCAATGTTTAAAAAAAGGTTTTCACGGCCAATACAATCAGACGTGCTGGGTGGCAGAGGATTTGGACTTTCTTTCCCAATTGAATGAAATTAATAAAAGCGCAGTTTTACCTTCTTTAAGTGGTCCTGGTGGAATCTTTTTAAGTCGATTTTGGAAAAATAGAAATTATTGATTCTTTTTCAGAGCCTGAAAAAGAAATCCGGCGCCATAAAAACCGTGTGTCAAAACGCCCAAAAAACCTGCGTACAGCCATTCCTTCATGCTTGCCTTCACAATTCGTGCAGAAGTGAGTGTAGCCAATAACACCCCAATATAATGACCCAAGAAGAGAACCGTAAAAAGGTTAAAAAAAACAGAAACGAGGTAAATGATCAGAACGATCGAAGGAAGAAGAAACTTAAATTCTATTCCCTTAGGTCTTTTAAGAAAAAAGAAGGCTCTGCCTCTTCCATAGAGAAACATGTTCTTGAGCCAACTCTTTAAATTCGGTCTCAAATAATGATAGATCTGCATTCCTGGTTCGCACCAAATCTCGTACCCCTTTTCTCGCAGTCTATAACTCAGATCGATATCCTCGGCGACTCGAGTAAATTCTTCATCAAACCCGTCCACCTCCTCAAGAGCAGTTCTGCGATAGACGCTATTGACTGTCGGGACATGCCGAATCTTAATCCTATTAGAAATGAATCGATTCAAAACCGAATTGTGGCCGCCAACGTAAGAAGCAATGAATACTTTATAAGCACCAAAGATTAAATCTGATCCTTCGGGTATTAAATTATTTCCGGCAATAGCCCCGCATTTATTGTTCTGATGCAAGTTTTCGATCGCCGATTCAACCGCTCCTGACCAACCAGAAATGAGAGATGTGTCGACATCCACAAACGCCACCCAAGACGTGTTTGAATTTCTCCAAGCAACATTTCGAGCAGCAGCCAAACCTACTCCATCAAAACGGATTACTCTTATTCTTTTTTCCTGCTTCGCTTTCCATGATTTCAGTATGTCTGAAGTTTTATCGCTCGATGCATGATCAACAACGATGATCGGAAAAATCAAAGCGCTACTATCAGAAAATATCGAAGACAAACAGCGATCCAGATATCGCTCTCCGTTTTTGACACAGATGCAGACGCTAAAATCAGGTTTACTGGTTACCATTGTTTTTTTCTGCTTTCTCTGTCTTCTTTAATAAGCCTAAGGGTAGTTGGTGTTCAGAATACCAATCAGTTGGAACAGAAATCGGAAACAACGAGGAGAACTGGTGCGAGGAGCTCTTATTGGAAAAAAGATGTTTCAAAAACTTGATGAATGATTTAACGGAACGCACCCCTTCGGTCGGATTCTTGAAAGCCTGCCGGATTTTATAAAAAAAGTATCTTGGACGAAAATGGAACTTTCTTACCGCTCTCTCGCAAAATTCTTCTATCACATGGGGAGAAAGTCCCGGCAAATTTAAGACACATTGGTGCCCGCCTTTTTCGTTAAGCCAATCAGTGAAATTTTTGCTGGCTAAGTAGCCGTTCTTCTCGGCCCATTTATAGTAAGCGGTACCAGGAAACGGCATAACTGGATAAAATTGTGCACTATCGGGAGCGAGGTAGTAAGCGAGCTGGAGCGTCTGATTCATTGTATCTCTTGTTTCGCCTGGAAAACCGACCATAAAGCAGCCATGAACCAAAATGCCATACTCCCTGCACTTATTAACGAACCGTTTTTGTATCTCGACGGTCTGCCCTTTTCTCATGTTCTTTAAGAGAAGATCATCACCTGATTCAAATCCGACAGCACAGCAATGTAAACCTGCCGATTTTAGAGCCGCTAGCGTTTCGGAATCCGTATTCGCTCTTAGATTTGCAAACCACCGAAGACGTACGTCCTCCTTCTTGACCAATTCGGCAACTCTTCTGGCAAATTGTCTGTCCGCGCTGAAGGTATCATCCTCAAATACGATTTCCTTTATTTCAGGCATGTTTTCCTGAATCCATTTCATTTCGCCAACTATTGATTCAGGTGATCTGGTTCTATAACGATGCCCGTGCATGACTTGGGGATAGACACAATATATGCATTGAGACGGACAACCGCGGCCGCCTATAAGCATTAACATCGGATGACTCGCCAAGGAAAAATAGTAGTTTTTAGGGTTCAAAAATTTTTTATAAATAGGCGCTATCCAAGGAAGTCGATCGACATTTTCAATTAAAGGACGAAAAGGGGTCTCCTCTGGTTTGCCACTGCCATCCCTGTAGGCCAATCCGGCAACGGATTTCAAGTCGTTTCCGTTTTTTAAAGCACGAGCCAGATCCACTACAGTCAGGTCAAATTCGCCAAGAGCAATATAATCTACTGCTTGCTGATCTTGTATGACCGCTTTTGATAACGCCGTTACGTGAGTTCCAACGAGACAAATCTTTGTGTCCAAAAGACTCTTTTTTATTTCGAATGCCGTCTCGTAATCATATCCGGAACTTGCGGTACTAGTGTCTAGGATGCATAGAGAAGGTTTGAAATCTTCTAGCCGTTTGACTAATTGTTGGCGATCGATCCGGTCGGCCGGGCAGTCTATCAAGACAACTTCTGCCCTTTCTTGCTCAAGCATGGCTGTCGCATGAGCTAGCCAATAGGGATAATACAGCGTTCCCGATTTGATTACCCCCGGACTACGTTGCCCCCTCGAAAATCGTTCGAAATATGGCGGATTTATAAGGGCAATACGAAATCCAGAAAGCGCAGTATCACTCATCAGTCTAATATTCTCAAATAGTAGCTAGTTTTAGAACCTTTACTCTTCTACAATACTAATAATAATCAAGCAGACTTATGAAAAAGGATAGCGGGAAAAAAATTAGAACTAACAGAAGTCTGCGGGCTGTCTTTTCGCTCGTTGCTGTCTTTTCTGGACTCTTAATCGGAGCGGTATTATTTTTTACCGCCCTCGAAGCGGTTGTGAGCATTTATCACAGTAAGACCGAAGCACGCTCCATGCTTGTCCCTGGTATAAAATCCCGCTTCGTTTACAAAATGGTTCCAAGCTCGAAAACGTTCCTCTCTAACGTTGACATGGTTTTCAATAACTTCAGCATGCGGAGAGAAAAAGACGTGAACGAAAGCCCTGAACCTCAATCATCAAGGGTGCTAGTATACGGCGACTCAGTCAGTCTTGGTGTTTTAGTTAATCAAAACGCGACGTTCTCTGCTGTACTCGAAGATCTTTTTCGTCAGGCTCCAGCCGGCAGAAGTGTCGAGATTCTGAACATGGCGCGTGGAAATTCGCCCAGTATTTATGCAGTTCATGCCAAAAAAGACATTCCGCAGTTCCGACCGGATCTTGTTGTTCTGCAGATTGAGTTAGCAAACGATGTAGCGGATGAGGCTTTCGTTAAGTTCGACAGCGCCGACGAGTACGGGCTGCCTGATCCGCTGCAAACCGCACGGTATCTTTTGAGCTGGGACAGAAAGATTGTTGGGATAATACCGATCAACGGGTATTTTTTCGAAGCGACAAAAGCATATTCGGATCTCACTCATCGAATCGGTAACTGGTTATCCAGTCGCTACCCAAACCCATTGTTCTCAAGTTCATCCACGTATTACTATTACAACCTGGGCTTCGATCAATTCTATTTGACTGAAGAACGACTCTCGTCGGCTTTTCAGCGCATGTTTAAAGTCATAAACGGGATCAAACATTTTTCCGAAAAAAACGGGGCTAAATTTCTTCTGCTAATTACGCCCTCCAGCTATGTTTTCGACTCAAACCAATTTCAACAAGGCTCTAACGAATTAGTAGAAAGAGCCGTTGCTTCTGCGATCCAACTCAAAATTCCTCATATTTCAGTCTTAAAACGGTTTAAGGAAAACGGAGGGTCGAACCTTTATTTCGATTTCTGTCATCCGGTCCCCAAAGGCCATCAGCTTATTGCGGAAGAGTTATTTAAGGAAATCGCGAGCAAACTAAAAAAAGATTGAGAGTGCGATTGGTACGGCCACAAAATATGGGGCATAGCCGCTTTGTTTTACTACTCCGGCCGATGGCGCGTAGGCTGCGCTTTTTCCTAACGCAAATCGTTTTCCGAAGCTGAGCGATATTGTGGGGTGTACTCCAGATTTGACGGTACTGCCGTTCGCATTTTCACGCTGGGCAGTTGCGCCGACTTTTGGAGAAAAGAAAAAAGCATTCTGAAGTCCCTGGTCTTCGTCAAAGCTTCCAAAATTGAACGTCGGGCCGATCAGCAACTGAGCCGCAATGTCTTTTGTCCTGTCATTGCCCTGAATTCGAAACCCCGCGCTCGCTCCGATCTGTAATCTCGGACTAATGCGGTAACGTGCCTCGGCAAAAAGTGAAGCTTGATTTAAAACGTCAGAGAGAACAATCAATCGATCGGCGCCGCCAACTATTTCAAGTTTTGACGGCAAGCGTGCTTTTATTTGAGGCGAACCCTTATTAGTGCCTGGATCTGGGTCTGATTTTTTTACTCTAGCCTGCCCCATTGCCGAGCGAACCGCAGTAACTCTATCAATCAACACCTCAGCTCCAACGCTGCCCGTACCCGACGAAGGGGTAGCGAATGCATAAGAACTACTTATCGCGAGCGCAAGAATTACGACGGCAGAACAATTGATGTACAAGCCAGTAGTTTAATCAGTTTTACTCAGTCGCGGTCAATGCGATTCTGTTGCCGGTCCGCACTTTTCAAATCATAAATGGCGTCAAATACCGCCCGAGCAGGAAGGTCCTTGCCTTTTGTCAAGAGCCACTTCCTTGAAAAAGATGGCATCAAGGTGCTCCCTGAGCACTTTACGCTTCTATACTTCGGTCAACGTTGCGACGACAGAACCTCAATCCCCCAAGCCCGCCCTCTCAGCGAAGTACGAAGCTCCTGCGGAGTCATCTTCGACTTCGATGAGGCGCTTTTCCAGCGCTGAAATTTCTTCTTCTATTTTCTGATCCACTTGGCGCCACGCCCCTTGCCTTGTGGTTTTATAAATTTTTCGTCTCGAAGTTGTCTGAGCACAATTCGTATCATATCCCGGCTGATCCATGGGAATTCGGCTTCAATGTCGGAAATTGCGAAGGCCCCTGTTTGTTTTTCGGCAAAGGACCTGATCTGATCGGTTTTAGATCCGCGTCCTGGTTTTATATTGCCAACACGTCCTTCGAATTCCCGATACGCTCTTAGTAAAACTCCCCAGAAATAATTCATCCACGGTCTTACATCGTGTTTTCCGTCGTGCCACCCAAGGGAACTTGCTTCAAGATTTTCATAGTAGCTTTCCTTGGTTTCTTCAAAGATGCGTTCCATGCTGATGTAACGCCCCACTTGATAGTCAAAATGATACATCAAGAGCAGCGTGAGTAATCGCGATACGCGGCCGTTGCCATCATTAAATGGATGAATGCACAAAAAGTCGAGTATTGAGAGAGGCAGAACAATCATGGGGTCGGTGTGTATAACCTCAATTGCATTTTTATAATTCTTTGCAAGATCCTCCATTGCGATCGGAGTCAAATGCGCCGGTGTCGGCTTGAAACGGATTCGTCGTGATCCATCGGGATAACGTTCGATGATTTCATTGTCAGAGGTTTTCCATCTTCCGCCTTGATTGGGCATGTAACGGTATACAAGTTTGTGAAGCTGCAGAATGACATTTGGAGCAAACGCCATGTACCTTGCTGATTCGTGTATGAGTGCAAGAG
>Ga0208375_1002506_pt1 | contig 17245 bp, 17 predicted proteins | sample RifOxyD1_FD_184038 | JGI IMG/M metagenome (GOLD analysis project Ga0208375, IMG submission 184038) | Soil microbial communities from Rifle, Colorado - Rifle Oxygen_injection D1 (SPAdes) | ecosystem: Environmental > Terrestrial > Deep subsurface > Rock core/Sediment | place: Rifle, Colorado... | reverse complement strand
GTAACCCCATCGATCGAATATCCATCGTTTGTTCCGACTCATCTATTAAACCAAAAATTCCCCGTTGATCCCAATTGGTCAGCTTTATTGGAAAAATAACTCCATTTTCCAACTCTATTTCAGACGCAAAGTCATAATGAAATTTTTTCCAACAATCATGCTTGCTATATCCTGGTCGATAGACCACGTCTTCCAATTCAATATTCCAAAGCAGGTAATAATTAAAAAATATCAATACGTGAAAAAAAATCAAAACCAGAACAATTTTGTCAAGTTTATAGAAAAAAATATCAAATTCGTTTATTAAGGTTAATACCATAAATAAAAGTATGACAAATTTTGACCATCTTTTAACCATATAAACGGACAAGATGGAAACGAGAACTAGTAGTAATAAAATTTTATTATCCATAATAAATTTTGAACTTTTAGCTAAATTAAACGCAGACTCCCCGCTGTCTAAAGAAACCAATATATAAGTATAAAGGTAAGACAAGAGCATAAAAGCAATGTATTGATAAACAATAATACTTCTTCTAAATAATCTCATATGTTGACCATAACCTCATTAATACTGTTTTTCTTGGTAACCCGAAGATTTCATAATATAGTAATTATATATGATAACTAACCTAAAAATCCAATCTAACTGCATTAAATGTGACATGTGCAAAATTCTTTGCCCAGAAAATGCCATTATTAAAGTTGAAAATGAATATTTTCTAGAAACTTGGGCTTGTTCATTATGCAATATCTGCGTAAAAATTTGTCCAGCTGACAGTATAAAAAGTAATAAAGAATGTGGTGAAACTTAAAGTGACGACTACACTATTGGATCAATAATTTCATTAAAATATAATCCCGCTGAATTAATAATTGTTTTTTGACTAGATTGTAAAATAATAGCCTTATGGCCTTGAGGATTACTAAATGGAAATTTAGAAAAATTTAATACCTTATGATCTGTTAACATTTTTTTAGCATTTCCTAACCTGGAAAATAAATTCATTTTTGACTTTAATTCTTCCGCCACTTTAAAACAGGTATCAAAGTATCTTTGATTAGTTCCAAAATCGTAATAACAGTAATCTTTTGCTGGGGTAATGTAGATTTGATCAGATTTGTAATTAGCAACAGTTTCCCAAAATTTGGAAATACCCTCTACATACTTAAGCCTATCCATATTGATGATTCCCATTCCTGAAAAAGTTATATAAGAATCATTTTGACCTTTTTCAATATTTGTAAAATTGATGATCTCTTGCAAAAAATTATTTTTAGTTATTAATTCATTATACCCATCCTTTAACAAACAATTTAACGGGAATAAAACGGCAGTATAATTTTTTGATTCAACACATGCCTGCTCCCAGATATCCTTATTAGGAAAATAAAACTGATCAGCATTCAATACCAACAACTTTGAAAAAACTCCTTGTTGAAGTTTTAATAAACTATGTATTGTACCTCCGCTTTTTAAAAGCACAGGTTCATGCAAAATAGTTACATCATAATATTTTTTTTGGTTTATATACTCATGGATCTGGTTTGCCAAACAGTGTGTATTTATAAAAATTCTTTTTATATTAAGATTTCTTAAATATTGTATCTGGTAATCCAATATAGTTTGATCAAATAGTGGCCAAAGTGGCTTGGGTAGCTGCTTTCCAATAATCCCCATTCGGGTACCAAGCCCAGCACTTAATAAAAGAGCAGTGTCAATTTGTGTAATAATGCCCATAAATTATCTTTCTAAGTTCATTTAATGAAGAATCTTTAAACAAAAATTCCTTCAGCTTTTCCATAGCATAACCAATATATTTCAAATATCTATAATCTTTTCTTTGGCTAACAAAAAACGAAAAACTGCCGACTGCCTTGAAAATTCTTTGAATAGCCATTAAATTATAATATTTTTCAAAATCTTCATATGATTTTTGATAACCTGTAGATTTCAAAAAATTTTCCCAGTAATATCTTTTTATTTTTTCAACATTTAGATCATTAACTTTATGGTAGCAGTCTTCTAAGATGGAAACTAAATCATATTGAGGTATGCCAATACGAGCATCTTGAAAATCTATCAAGACCAGCTCTTCATTTACCACCATAATATTTCTGGTATGAAAATCCCGATGGCATAATACAAATTTGGTATCTGATAATTTTTTACATAGATTTTCAAAATGTAAAATTAAACATTGTTGTTCATGTTCAGAAAGATGATGCCCTAAAAAATTAATAAAAAAGTTTTTAATAGAAAAATTCATTTCACTGAGTAACTTTTCTTGATCAAACATAAGTTTTGCAAAATTGGCGTTTGGATAATTTTCATATTTAATTTTATGAATTTTTATTAAGTTATCTACGGCTTTTTTTAAAAAATCATACTCTTCTTCAATTGAATTTATATGAGCAAAACGCATTAACAATGTTTCGTCTCCTAAATCTTCTTGCAGAATGTAGCCTGACTTATCAATAGTATCGTAAATGATCGGAGTTCTAACATGGTTTTTTAAAAATGCTTCACCCACCACCAGAAAATTTGATCGGGCATCAAATTCGTTTTTAACAGTTTCAAGACAAACCACATATCGATTATTATCTGTACTGATTCGGTAGTAGGTTCTGGTGGAGGCATCCCCCGGCAATCGATTTACATTGAGTATGTTTTCTTTAGGCACACTCCCTTTTTTCATCGAATCTTCTACCAACTCATAAACTAACAAATTATCATTCTCGTTCATTTTTGCTTCCATATCCAACTCTTGTTAATTCTTTTTTAAAATTATAGAAATCCACGGAAGACCTTCGCTCAAACCTTTGAGCATCGTCGTTTGATATTCCCTGTTCCACAATAAATTTTTTAAAAATAAACTCTTGCCTTGAAATCTTCTGGGTATCTCCTCCGTGTTGCAAGATAAAATCCATGGAATTTCTATTTTGTATTTGTAACCAACTTAAATATGCAATTGCATCATAGCCTGCCCTTTTCATTGTGTAAAATGCCCACTTATCAATTTCAGTTTGGTTTTTTTCAGAAAGTCTAAGAAGAGATAACAGCCTTTCAGTATCAATATATCCAACAGATACTACACTTCTCCTCCCATAAATTTCATATTGAACTCGAAATATTTCAGCACTTAGAACCGAAATTAAAATATCTTCATGCTTAAGATATTTATGAATCAATTCAGATGAAAAAAAGAATTTTCCGTTTGGTAACGAGAAGGTAAAGGGGGTCTTGCTGTCTATAATATAAAAAGAAGGTTTAATTTTTTTAGTATAATATAACTCATTTTCTAGAGTTAATTTCATATAAATACTAGTTAAATAATTAAGACTTTCCCTGCTAAGCTTTAAGTTTTTGACACCCGGGGTTTGTAAATAATGCTCTCCCAAAGCGGATAGATGCATCAAATAATCACAATCTTCCATTTTTTTATAACTAGCCAAAGCGTTGTTTTTTTTATCTTGATGCAAAACATTTTGTATCGTCGCACATGATGTAAATAATAAAACAATAATAAAAATACTGAATTTTTCCATATTAACCCTAGCAAGCCAGCTAGGGTTAATTATATCAGATCTGATGAAATTACACCAAGCAGGTTAATGATAATTCTGGGTTAAAGGGAGGCCAGGTTAGCAAGGTCTGGGTAATAAACTGTAAATCCAGCAAAAATCAAATCTGGGTTTTTAATCATTGGACGGTTATTTTCCCAAATGTTTTTCCACTTACTTTTGGTATTATAATATTTTTCGGAGATAACCCCTAAGGTTTCCCCACGAACTATCAAATGTGGATTACCAGATGGTTGCCAGGAAAACGCTTGAGCGGGAACAGTATACTTGATAGTTTTTCCAACAATTAATCCTGATTGACTAACCTGATTCATTTGCTCCAGTTCTTTCCATTTAGTGTAATCGCCATAAAGTTTGAACGCAATCAACATTAAAGTATCACCCGATTGGATTGTATAGTCTGCTATATCGTTTATGTTGACATTTTTGTCCATTGCCGTGCTATCGGTAGGTACTAAATCAGCTGGCATAGTATCCATTTTTACACTCTCTTCAGATTGCGCGCTAGATAAATTACTTTCGTTCACAGCATTATCAACATCGAGGTCATCAACTTCTAACGCTTCTGTAGAATTTTCTATATCTGAAGTATTTTCTGTGCTTTCATTATTTGATCCTCCCGAACACGAAACAAGTGTCAGCATAGATAAAACAATCAACACTCTAATTTTTTTCATAATTCCTCCAACAAGTTAAACATGATCAGTAACTTTATTGTAAGGCTAGAGCGTGTTTTTTTTAATAGGTAGAACCTTCCGATTGTTGCACCTTTACATAAAAGTCTGACGGAATTGCTTTACTAATATCGGCGTTTTCTTTTAACAAATTATAAAAGAAAACATTTCTAAAGATTAATTTTACATAACCACGAGTTTCTTGATAAGGAATTGCTTCTACATCAATAATTGGATCATCGCTATTTAGGTATTTATTACGCCACCTTTTAACAGCGGTTTCTCCAGCGTTATAGGCTGACAGTACAAAAATTAAATTACCATCATATTTTTTTACCAGATTATTAAAATACTGAATACCTAGCTCTAAATTTATGTCCGGAATATAAAGATTTTCTTTTTTCAAATTTCTTCTAAGCATTTTCCCGGTTGCAGGCATTAATTGCATCAAGCCTCTGGCTCCAGCAGGAGACCTGGCACGCGTATTAAACGCTGATTCTTGTCTAATTAACGAAAGAATTAAAATTGGGTCAAAGCTAGTTTGATGTTTCTCAATTTTATTAAGATAATTAGTTGGAAAAAGTTTTTGAAGAAATTCGAAACTTATTTCTTCAATATTCTGAGAAGAAGCTTGATCAAAAAGCTTAAAAAAAGCCAAATGTTGATTATTGTAATTTAATACGTGGGCAACATTATTCATCAGCAATCTTTCGTAATCTAACTGATTAACAATTTTTCTATTCAACATAATTTTTTTATCTATACTATTCATAAGTACATCAATTTCTTTACTAATAAAAATACCGTATGATAACCGAGACCATAAATTTAATCTTTTTAAGGCCTTTATCGTTTCATTCTCACATTCATCTACCGTTAACAATTTGTCTTTTTCACTTTTGCGTATGCTAAAAGCTGGCGATTTATTTTCTTCAAATGCACTTCTTTTATTCATTATTTTTAGAGATAGCACAGAATAATATGAAAAAAAGGAAGATTTTATTAGCTTGTGATATAAAATATCCGCTTGCTGAAAGTTTTTATTTTTTTCAAAAGTATAGGCTATCCAAAACTTCAAGCGGTCATCATAACTATCCCAAGAAGCTAGCATTTTTTTTTCATCTATTATTTGCAAATTATCCGTATATTTTCTGGCATAAAGATTTGCCCATATTAGCATAAACCAAGACAGATGCTCTTTATCTGATATCTTCATATCCGTAGTAGTTTGCAAAAGACTAAGCGCTGTCTCGGTAAGCCCATAAACCAATAGCAATTCTTTTCCTAAATCCGTAAACTGTTGCCAAGCAATTTCTTTGTCAATCTCAGATTGGTTGATTTTATAAAAATCAAGAAGTTCGACGATTTTCTGATACGCAAATTCAATTTTATTTTCGTTTAATTTTTGATTAATTTTCTTTACTCGTTCCTTAAATTCATAGGTGTATGAAGAAAAATCGGTTGATTTAGTGAAATTTATTTTAGAAATATCTTTTTTCTGTTCTTCAGATAAATTCAAACCTTCAAGAATTCTGTCAGGAATACTAAATTTTTTTGTTATTGATTCTTTTGCTAAAATATCTGAAATAACCGACCACAAGGATTCATTTTTTTTCATTTTACTTAGTATTTTCTGAGTGTTTTTTTCCTCACTCACAAGATACATAAAGTCAGTATTATTTTTAAAATAGTTTAAATTAGCTTCTTTTAATAACTCATATCCATTATTCTCATCAAGATTTTCAAAAAATATTTTTTTACATAACGGACTTACCTTTTTACTTAAATACCACACACCTGAATTTATTTTATTTTCGTACTCCGAGCAGATAATAACTATTTCGCTTATTTTAACTGAAGGATCATTCAGTTTTTTAAGCACAGTTAATTCTTCTTTTAGATTTGAAAAAAGATCCAAATTTGGATTTTGCTCAATTTTTTTAATCAAAGAAATATTTATTTTCCCTTTACCTAAATTTACAATTAGTTCGATCAGATTTCTTCCTAAAACCTCACTTTCTGCAATATTTTCCAGTTCGAAGGGAAAATTCCTCGAATCAGCTAAATCTTGAGACAACTCTTCTTTTTTAATGTTAGCCAAAGAATTGTCTACAAATACAAAGAGCAAAAATAAAACGAAGTATTTTACCAAACAACCTCCTGTCGTTTTTTGTAAATTATTTTTTAAACATTCTAATTTTTTCTATTACTACTTGCAATTGTTCGGTGATTTCATTTCCTGTTTTTCTTTTTATCTCTTCAAGTTGAACAATCACTTCGTCTACTGCTCCATTTAAATTATTTATGTTATCTTGAATATCTCCAAAACTTTTATTCCAAATATCCGCTATTTCCGAAAAATAATCACCTTGTCTAAAAACCAATTTAGGAACTATTTTTTGATTTGGAAGATCTTTCAAATATTCTTTTAATTTATGAAGCGGGCCTGCTATTTTGTGACTTATAAATATACACACCACAAATGCCAATGACAAAGTGCCTATAACCCACAGAGACAGGAGTGTGAAAATTTCTATTTTTTGCTCTTCCAATATCTGCATTTTGGTTGGATCATATTCGGAAACAGCCTGAGTAAACAAGCAGAAAAGCTGCCATATTCCGATTGGATAAACCACTGTGCAAACCACTATGCAAAGTATTAAGTAGATGCTCACTTTTATTTGAAACCGCGGATTAATTAAATAATTTTTTCTTTTGTAGTCTTTCAATCCAATACCCCTGAACTAAATATTTATTCCAAGAACTTTATACATTACTAATAATAAGCTTTTTACTCTATCCAATCTAGGAATTTTTATTCAAGATGTCAGATATTAATTGATTAAATTTATCGGCCATATTTTTTTTGTCATCTCCGGAATTTCTAATATACTTTTAAGATTATGCTATTTGAAATTTTAAATAAACACTACCAATACCATTTTAGCGGTGCAGTCAATGTTATCCAAATTAATGGTCAAAATATTGGAACCATTTTTTTAAAAAATGGAAAAATTATTCACTCAAAAACCAATAACTATACTAACGAACATGCATTGATTTATTTAATTTACTTAGTCTTTCATGAACCTAAAAATTACAAAATTATGTCCGAAGCTGGAGATCATTTTTTTTTACCAACAGAGGCAATTAGCGATCTGAAATCTATTTTTAGGAAATTTAAAAAACTCCATGATGAGATTTTACAAATTAAAAAATTAGGACATGATTTTTTTTCTAACTATCAACTTTCTCTTGGCAAAACAGCTATTAGTAACACTTTAAGTACTATCGATTTTCAAGTTTTATCTGAAATCATCGAAAGAAGGAACGTGGTCCGATTACTTGACGAAAACCAATTGGCTGAAACTGACCTTTTTTTTTCTATCCAAAGCTTAATTGATAAAGGCATTATTAAACAAGAAATATTGTAATAAATACATATTGTTTATTGTAATATTCATATATATTGTTTAATTTTTTTACACCTAAAAAATCTGTCTAATTTTTATGCACAAATATAATATAAATAATTTCATATAGTTATCTCGGCATTATTCAAGCGAATAGAGTAGGAAATCGGCTTGCCGCATGGCACCATTGTTGCTAGTTATTAAACCATATAAGCATTAACCTCAGGAGAGAGTTATGAAAAGCTTAAATGGCTTTAGAAAACTCACATTTATTTGCCTAAGTTTAACCCTCACTGGTTTTGCACTAGCCTGCATTTACAGTGATTTAATTTTTAACTCAACTTCTTTTATGGAATTCAGCGAAGTTAAGTTTGAAAAAAGATTAGACGATAATTACGAAAGATTTGTAGCTTCTAAAAATTATTTACCTGCAAGCCCGGTTTTTAAAAAAATTGTGGCAAAGAAGGAAAAGAAAAATAGGTTTGTTAAAGTTACCAAGCCAACCCTAGCACCAGAATCCAAAACAGATTCAGCTAATAATAATGAAGAAAGATACGAATTAACCGCCAACTTTAGTGTTTTACAAATTGCACCTGTTAAACAAGAATTGAAAGGAGTTGCTATTGACCCTAGAAACAGCGAAATTTCGGTAAAAATAGTTAATAATCAAATTACTGAGATCACTCATCTCTCTATCACTTTTGACAACTCTATTCATTATGAAATCACTTCTTCTATCCCTGTAAATCCTCTGAGCGGACAATTTTCTACTCCTTCAGCTACAGGACTAGACCTTAAAGATAGTGGTTTTGTTAATTTTGACAATAACACCTACACATTAAATGTACGTTTTTTTACAGGTATTTTACAAGATAGTTTAATCGTATTTAAAAACCATCAAGCGGAACAAGAGGTAGCTGATAATAATGAAATTTACAATACTAATTCCGACGACGCTTATAATAAGCTTGTAGCTGAAGATGAAGCTCAAGCCATCCAAGCTGCTCAACCAACACCTCAACTTGCTTTTCAATCAAAAGAAGTTGCCATTCAACATCGAATGTCCTCAGCTTTGAGAACTAACCAAGACCAAGACATTGAGAATGGAGCTGTCAATAATGAATCTGAACCACCAGAACTTGAAATGAATGACGTGGATCCAGAACGTGCTGAGGGTTTTTCCTTTGACGCTAATAACGAAAGAATCTAGAAACCAATTGGTACTGCAATATTTTCAAAATTTTTCTTAAATTGGTAGAGCTTGTTTAAATCTTCAAAACAAGGTAAGTCCGCAAGTGGTTTAATTACAAATGAACGGTCAAATAACCTTGGATGAGGAATTTCAACAATATCTTTTTTAACTTTTTTGTCTCCCAAAAACAAAAGGTCCATATCAATAATGCGAGGACCTTTATCAATTATCCGCTCTCTACCCATCTGGTCTTCCAAAGAAAGTAAAAGCTTCATCAAAGTTTCTTCATCCATGTCCGTAAAAGTGAACTCAAGCACCTGGTTAAAAAAATAAGGTTGATTTTCATAATCTTCTGCTTCAGATTTATATATTCTACTTTCTGCAATTAACTCAAAATGATTCTCTAAAAGCGCCTTGGCTTTTTTAAGGTTTTCTATTCGGTTTCCTATATTTGTTCCAATTCCAATTACCAAACTCATTGGTCCATATCTTCCTGTTCTTCTATATCAATTTCCTTACTATCTTTAATTTCTTTCTCAATAAATTTTTCCTCATAACTAGGAATAACACTCTCAGGAGGTATTAGGGGCGGGGATTTCACTCCACAAGCTGTTACAAAACCTACTATCGTCAATATAAGTAACAATTTAAAACTCAAGACTAAACCCCATGGCAAACATATCAGAACCAAGGTTGCCATTTATAAACCATCCGGGAACCAACCGCTTTAAAAAAGTTATACCTACTATCGGTGTATTTTTTTCGGTGTTGTCATACAATTCAGCTTCTCGATCAAGTTGTTCCTGAAGTGCATCGGTATCATTTGAATCACTAGCTCTTACAACTTGAAAACCAAAGTAGGGCTTTATAAAAGAATAAAAGGGACCGGCGAATGTATATTTAACTCTAAAGGTAAAATTAGTAACACTAGTATCCAAACCGCTATCAGGAAAATCGGTAATTCGATGTTGTCCAAATCCAATCTCCGCCCAAACATTATCTAAAAACTGATAGGCCCATTGCCCATTAAACTGACCAAAGCGATGAGTTGTATGATCGGTATCTACCCCTTCCACCAGGGCATAGCAAACACTTATTATATTGTCCTGCTTTAATACTCTTTTACTATTTTCCTCTAAGTTCAAATCTTCTTCTAATAATGTATCATCAAACAAATTATCTTCTATCTTTATTTTTCCATCAACCTCTTCACCGGCTTCTTCTTTCTTCTTATAGTAACTATCATCTCCTCTAATTATCAAAACCGAGTCACCAGGTTTTAATTTTTTTAAAACCTCATCGTTGTATATTTTGACCACTTTAATACCCACATATGCTTTGGTGACTTTAGCTATCAAGGCCCGAAAAACTAGATCTTGGTTAAAAATAATGGAAATGAAATCACCTTTAATCAATACCTCATTGGAATTGGTAATAACGATGATTCTTCCAGAGACGGAAATTTTGAAAATTTTTTCTGTTATCATGTCACCAGTCAATGAACTTTCCGAATTGTTATTAATTTCTGACACAACATTTTGCCCAAGAACAAAAGATGGGTAACAAAAAATAAATGAAAAAAAACAAAAAGCTAGGATTTTAAGCATATCCTAATCATACTATTTTATTATATATTAATTCAAATTTTATTAACCTGGCAGTAGCAATAATATTGCCTTAACGCACTTGATAATTTTAATTGAGGTGTCGATGAGTCTGAATTGTGGAATTGTAGGTCTTCCCAATGTTGGCAAATCTACCATTTTTAAAGCGTTAACTAAGCACAATGCTCTAATTGAAAACTATCCTTTTTCTACAATTGAGCCCAACATTGGAAGAATTAATATCCCCGATGAACGGCTTCAAAAAATATCCCAGGTAAATAAAAGTAAACAAATAATTCCGACCACAGTTGAATTCATCGATATTGCAGGTCTAGTTAAGGGAGCAAGCAAGGGAGAAGGTCTTGGTAATCAATTTCTTGGACATATCCGACAAGTCAGTGCCATATTACACGTAGTCAGGTGCTTTGAAGATCCCAATATCGCTCATGTTCATGAAACTATTGACCCCCTCGATGACATTATTACCATAGAATTAGAACTCGCCCTGGCGGATCTCGATATTATAGAAAAGAAAATTAAAAATCTGCAAACCTTAAATAAAAATCCTGACAAAGAACATGCCAAAAAAAACCAACAAAACATTGTTGTCCTAGAGCAACTTAAAAAAAATTTATGTAATAGTTCCTTGGATCCGTCATTTACTGACCAAGTAAGTAATAGTGACATTATTAATGAACTCAATCTCATTAGCCTTAAACCAAAAATTTATGTATGTAACATCGATGAATCTAACACAAGTAAAGATTTTGCAAATCAGGTGTACGCTTGGGCTGAAAATAAAAAATCCCTATCATTTAATATTAACGGGTTCCTTGAGGCTGAACTTGATTCACTCAATTATGATGAAAATCAGACTAACAATATTTGCAACAAACTTATTCAAGAGTCCTATCATCTGTTAAATTTAATTACTTTTTTTACCAAAAATAAAAATGAAGTAAGGGCCTGGGAAATCAAAAGCGGAACCTCCGCTCAAAAGGCTGCCGGTAAAATTCATACCGACATGGAAAGAGGGTTTATTCGCGCTGAAATTATCAAATCCAAAGATTTGATTGAACTTAAATCTGAAGAAAAAGTCCGGGAAGCCGGTAAAATTAGAGTCGAGGGTAAGAATTATCTAATTCAAGATGGCGATATTATGAACGTAAGGTTTAATATTTAATCAGAATTTATTTTTCAGTTACAGGAACTAGACACTTCCTACTATAGCTGCCTGCCGCCTTAGCAAAACCTAACTTAATACTATCCTCTACTGCTTTGGCAGCGTTATCCAGATAAATATCAAGGTGTATAGCTTCGTTTTTATTAAATGTAGAGAGTACCCAATCTTTAGAATCTCCCACAGAAGGCCTTCCAACACCCATTCTGATTCTTTTAAAATCCTGTCCCCCACAATTCTCCGTTATTGATTTAAGTCCATTGTGGCCGGCGAGTCCACCACCTTCCTTGAAGGCAATAGTACCAAACGGAAGGTCCATTTCATCATGAAGTACAATAACATTTTTTAGATCAATTTGATAAAAACTCATGAGAGCTGAAACACTTCTTCCACTTAAATTCATAAATGTATGTGGTTTAAGAAAATAAAATTTTGTGCTGTTTATATCTTTGGAAGCAAAAACACCCTTAAACTTTTCTTTCCAGATAAGCTCCCTACAAAAAGAAAGTCGATCAAGCACCATCCATGCGATGTTATGCCTGGTATTTTCATATTCTCTTCCGGGATTTCCTAAAGCAACAATTAACACATTCATTGTTGCCTCGGACTTGTTACATGAACAAGGAACTGACGGAGTCGTTATTGAATGTTCTGTGAATAGCTTTCGCCAATACTTCTGTAATAGAAACCACATGTATTCTCCCTACCTTCTTTCCTTCTTCGGAAAGTGGGATTGTATCGGTTACAACAACTCTATCCAGTGCCTCACACCCAGCTATTCTTTCAATCGCAGGATTTGAAAAAACCCCATGAGTAGCTATAGCAAATACTTTGGTGGCACCATTTTCTTTTAAGGCACGACAAGCTTCGACCAGAGTTCCTGCTGTATCGATCATATCATCTATTAAAATACAATCTTTACCCTTGATATTACCAACAATATTCATTGCCTTCGCTACATTTCTCCCTGTTCTGCGCTTATCAATCATGGCTATATCAAGGCCAAGTTTTTTAGCATAGTGCGAAACTCTTTCCACACCACCGCTGTCAGGTGAAACACATATAGCATTATCGGTAGAAATATTTTTTCTAATATAATCAACCATAACTGGTGAACCATAAATATTATCAAAAGGAATATCAAAAAAACCTTGAATCTGGCCCGCATGGAGATCCATTGTAATAACTCTTGTCGCGCCAGCAGCTGAGATCAGATTTGCTACTAGCTTGGCTGTAATTGGACTTCTTGGACTAATCTTTCTATCTTGTCTTGAGTAACCGTAGTTTGGCATAACCGCCGTTATTGAAGCCGCAGATGCTCGTTTTAAAGCATCAATTACGATCAGCAGCTCCATCAAATTATCATTCGCTGGAGTAGATGTTGATTGGATAATAAAAACATCGGCTCCTCGAACACTTTTTTCTACTTCACAACAAACTTCACCATTGGCAAATTTTACAAGGCCTGGGTTAACCAAAGTTATATCTAGATATTTGGCAATTCTTTTAGACAATTCCAAATTCGAAGAACCGGAAACAAGAACAAGTCTTTTCATATTTACCTCACCTGATAAATGGTTGGGGTGGTAGGACTCGAACCTACGAATGGCAGAATCAAAATCTGATGACTTACCACTTGTCGACACCCCAATTAAATCCCCATTTTGTCGTGGACTATACTATCGAGAATAATCTTTTGCAATAACGTTCTATCGTAATACCTTCTGACAGCGAAAATTTTACCTGCTTTTCAATAGCGAAATCTGTCACAGCTAAGTTCATTAAATCTTTTTCCTCTATCACTAAAAAAGCTTTGAAAGATTTTAAAGGCAGTGGTACTTCCAAACAACCTGTATTCCTGCCCTTTTTGTCTACCCTCAAAGCCCACCCATATAACGCCCAAATAATATCCGTCAAAAAAAACAAACCAGTTATTATAGCCATTATTAGAAGTTCCGGTTTTTCCAAAAAATTTCAATTGACTCAAATTATCCGCTACCACATTCCGAATAGTCGTTCGATCAGGAGAAGCTAGTAAAAAAAGCGCCGAAGCATTTTCATCCATAGTTTCCAAATATTTTTTACATTCATCAAATAAAAAAACTGTGTAAAGCTCGTACACCCTATCCAGACTCAACTCCACCGAACCAAGCAGTTGAGCCGGAAATTCCTTCAATGGAACAGCCAACTCTGGTAAATATTTTTTAAGCTCATCTTCCATTAATTTAAAGCCAATGGACTGTGCCAGATTAATAACCGGTCGGTTATAGGAATTAATAAGTGCATCGGCAACCGTCACACTTTCAGGCAAGTCAGTATGCGCCTCTTTAGGAGACCATTTCCCCGATTTCAAAATCAAATCAAATGGATTTGTGCTGACTTGATCCTCTGGTTTGATATTATTTTTAAAAAAAATTGAATAGATAATAGGTTTTAAAATACTTCCCACTTGTTGCTTTTCTAAACTAAATGCCGCATCTTTTTTCTTCTCGATTTTAGAATAAAACCTATATACACCCAAATTCTTTTGAGATGGCACTCCCATAATAACTTTAGCTGCGAAACTTTGCCCTTGGTAGCGTTTTTCAATATCATAAAGCATGGTCTGAATATTTTTTTTAAGAACAAAAAATTCATATTGACCTAAAATTTTCTTATAATCATTATCCCGGTCAACCGTCAGCGCATAAAAAGGTCTAATATTATTTTTTTGAGTTATTTTTTTGTGCCACAAAGTCCACTTATCATCGGACCAAAAAAGACTTTTATCTGATGCAAAAATCTGCAATTGAATGAGTCGATCATAAACGTATTTGGTACGCTGTTTAAGCCTTTCAATATTATGTAGAGGGCTATAATAACTTGGTCCCTTAAGCAGCGATATTAATATAGCTGCCTCATAAGGGGTAATTTCTTCAATTTTTTTACTAAAATAAAACGACGAGGCAGCATAAATTCCCCGCACATGAATTCCTTGCAAGCTGCCCCAGTAAACTTCATTAAAATATATTTCAAGAATATCCTCTTTGGTAAGTTTATGTTCGATATAAATGGATAAAATAATTTCTTTTATTTTCCTCGTTATGCTTCGCTCATTAGTAAAAAACAAATTCTTAACCAGTTGTTGAGTCAGGGTTGATCCCCCTTGGGCCAATTTCTGCACCTGAATGTCTTTGATGATCGCTCTCATAATAGATTTTAAATCAATGCCAAAGTGATCTAAAAATCTAACATCTTCGATACCAATCAATCCTTTCCAAAATACACTTGGAATATGATTGAAATCAATTTTATGCTGGAAACAGTAAACATCCTTGCAAGTGTTTTCGGTTAATGCTGGAACATAAAAATTTTTATTTATAAAAATTCGTTCATTTTCAACATTAATTTTTTGTTCATCTAGCAGTTCCTTTAGCCAGTCACTAAAGCTAACCTTTGCATCTGTAAATAAATAATAATTTTGTAAATCCTCTAGTAAGACACCCGAACCTTCCTCTAATAAATACTCCGGAACATTTTCTGCTTCGTGTATCTTTTGTCCTTCACTCACTTTGTTCAATTTATCAAAAGGTAAGTCCCAGATCAGATACATTAGTGTGATTGACAGCAAAACAATTCCACCCAAAAACACACCCAATAATATTTTTACAAAAAATTTCTTGCTAAGCATCATATATTAATAATTTATCCCTTGCTCTACATCTTAGTTTTATAGACAGTTTGTATCCTGTTTCATATTATCTTCAATATTATACTTAAACTAGAATTATCTATCATTTCGTTCCAAGAGGTAAGTCGTGAAGAAGCTAAAGACAATCTATAAATCCTTTCTCCTTTTTGCAATATGCTCCACTTGTCTGGACTTAGCTGCCACTCCTATAGACTGGAATGGAGCTGTGGGTTTTGATACAACTATGTTGCAAAACTTCCGTCGCATTAAAAGTACCACTGATAATTCTGCCAATCGACCAGGTTCCCAAGAAGTCACTTATGGTGGAAAAGATAATTCACAATTTCAAGCCTATCTGTTTCGCTTAAACCCAGTCGTAATTGTTAACGATTCTGCCAGCGTATTTGGAGAATTTACAACTGGATATGGTCGTGGCGGTTATATGGGAGATAGCTCAATCCAATCCAAAGAGACTGATTGGGGAAATGCCCTTTATCTTCACAACACCACCGACACCACTCGAAATGCATTAAACGTCACCAAACTTTATACAATACTTTACTCAGATGCCTTTACTTATACTATCGGAAGGCATTCAAAACATTGGGGTCTGGGTGCCATCATGAATAGTGGTGAAAATGTCTGGGATCATTATTCAAGCATCCGTGACGGAATCACGGTAGATTTAAAAATCGGCAGTTTTTCCATCGCCCCTTATTGGGCCAAAATTAGCTCAGAAGATTCCCTAACCGACTCAACAAAATCCAAAGAATATGGGGTGGGTGTTTTATACGACAACAGTGAAAAAGAACTGGCTTTCGGTGTTTTATATAACAAAAAAGCCAATTCTCTTGGCAACGAGAGTTTTGAAACTCATGTTACCGATACTGCTTCTGCCTATAATTTCGGTGAAACCAACATCAAACTCATCGATATTTATTTTAGAAAATCTTTTGGCCCTTTAAATGTTGGTGTTGAGTTCCCACTGGCCAGTGGTGAGATTGGAAATATTTATCAAAACGGCCAATCTACCAAATATAAGGCAAAAGCCTTTATAACTGAAACTGAATATAATTTTAACGAAGCTTGGAAATTAGGGTTAAATTTAGGTCATGTAAGCGGAGATCCTGGTAGTGAAGCCAGTTTTGAAGCAATGTATTTGAACCCTAACTATCAAATCGCCAACATTATGTTTAGATATAATATGGATGCTATCAATAACCCTGATACCAAAAGTCTTTACGATTCTTATATAACTAATGCAAAATTTTTAAAATTTGGAGCAACTTACAACACTACTAAGTGGTTACTTAACGGTGCTTTCATTTACGCCAAAGCCAATCAAGCAGCAATAGCCAATCAACGATCATACAATCACACTAAAAATAAAATTTTTAATGCAACACTTGCCCAAGAAGATGATCTAGGATTTGAATTAGATTTCAATTGCTTCTATAAATGGAGTGATGAAATAAATATTGGTCTTTTGACTGGTTATCATTTCACCGGCGACTATTACGCCTATACCAACGACAATAATGTAGTAAACGAAACCGCAAATGTCTTTTTGGGTCAGCTTCGGGTTGGAATAAGTTTCTAATTCATTTAGTATTTTTCTTGATTAGGCATTACCATTGTTGGCCATAAGACATTTGTCCTTGGCCATAGTTCATGTTGCCACCAAAATTCATGTTGCTTCCGCCATACATGCCGTTCATACCTTGTTGTCTTTGCATCAACATCTGGTTAGCCGCTGGATTCATATTATTACCGCCACCAAACTGGCTTTGCGGCATATTAAACTGCATCCCACTATCTTGAAACATTGTATAGCCCATGGGATCGTAAGAAGTATCCCCATAAGCATTATCAAACAAGTAATTATCAGCGGTTCCAAAATCAATTAACCCTGAATCATTTCCACCAC
>Ga0208375_1002501_pt1 | contig 17256 bp, 15 predicted proteins | sample RifOxyD1_FD_184038 | JGI IMG/M metagenome (GOLD analysis project Ga0208375, IMG submission 184038) | Soil microbial communities from Rifle, Colorado - Rifle Oxygen_injection D1 (SPAdes) | ecosystem: Environmental > Terrestrial > Deep subsurface > Rock core/Sediment | place: Rifle, Colorado... | reverse complement strand
GTGAATTAACACGCAATGAGGGTGGAAAATAACTATGCGGAAAAATCTTGGAATATTGTTCTTAATAGTAGCTTTAGCGATGCTAAATGCTTGTTCGTCTTCTAAAACAAGTGAAAGTGAATCTCCTGATGAGCTTCCACCGGCAGAAGAGGTAAGCACGGATGAAGTTCCACTTGCGATGGAAGACCCGGAACAACAGGAGGTAGCAGAACCATCTACGGAGCCTCCAGTTGAAACTGCTGTTGCACCACCGGTACAGGAAGCTACCCCTGAATCTCCCACCCCCACAGTGGAGACAGTCCAATATACGGTGCAGGAAGGCGAGACGCTGATGAAAATCGCGTTCGAGACGTACGGTGATCTATATAAGTGGAAGAGTATTTTTGAGGCTAATAAAGAAAAAATCACCGATCCCAATTCGATTCCTAAAGGTACGATTATAACGCTTGAAAAACCAGAAACGCCTTTCGTAATTGAACGAAGCGGCGAAAAGTATCTGATCAAACTGGGAGATACCCTAGTTAAGATTTCAGATGATATTTACGGTACGAGTGCCAAATGGCGCAGGCTGTGGCAGAACAATAGACAACTTATAAAAGACCCAAATAAAATATTCGCGGGTTTTTACCTCTACTACACCATGACGCCAGGGGATCAGCAGGAGGCGGATCAGCTAAAGCAACAGCTGAAACCTGCGCCACTTGCCAACTCGGCTCCTCAGGTTCCGGAAAACACCTTGCAGCCGATGGGTGTGACGACCGAAGAGGCTGGCGCCGAGCGGACACCTGCCACCGGAACTGGTCAGTAAGTAAAAGAGTGTGTGTTTATAAAACCGAGCGGTAATTCCGCTCGGTTTTTTTTTGCTCGCTCTTGATGTGAGGGCAGAAAAGCTAGACGATATGGGTTAGGAGTGGTTTTTTTGTAATGAAATTGCGCAACATCACAATGATTTTACTCACCTTATCCGGCCTCCTTTTTGCCGGTGCGTGGCTGTTTGGTTGTTCAAGCGCGCCGCCGGTCGTCCCTATAACACTCGAGGAGCAGTTAAAGCAGGACAACGCTATCGGGCGGCAGCTGGCCAAGGATTTTGAGAACCAAATCTCTTTAGTAAAAGATATAGATTTAGAGGTTTATCTCAGAAAAATAGCACAGGGTCTTACAGAAGCTACACCGGCGCTTAAAGAAGCGCCAATCGGTATTTTGGTTATAAGAGATGTAAACAAAAAATGGCAAAACTTTGCTTTACCTGGGAATCGAGTTTATCTCTCGATTGGTATGCTTAAGAAAGCTGAATTTGAAAATGAAATTGCCGCGGCAATCGCGTTTGAATTAGCTCATGTACTCAAGAGGCACGCCGTGCTTAAGCTAGAAAAAAGCGCTGAAGATAGAACATCAGAAGCAGAAGTAGCGCGCACTAAGCTTCCGGAAAACCCGGATGAGCAGCCAGTTCTCAATGTTCGTTACTTTGGTCCGGCAGGAATTTTCAATTTTTCAAATATAGCGACCGTCTCATCGATCGATGAGACGGTCGGTGTTCTTTATCGAGCGGGTTGGGACGCGCGAGGGCTGATTGGAATTTTTGAGAAATTTCGCAATACCCCCGATCAGTCTCCTTATTCGAACGAGCTTTTATTGAAATTAATTGATGAGGCGCGATTCTCTATTTCTCAGTACCCGCCCCTTAGAAATCCGTTTGTTAAGTCGACGGCATTTATAGGGATGAAACAGAGGATAAATAGCTTGTGAAAGTGTTTCTTACTGAGGTGAAAAAAATGGTCGATGAACTAGCGAAAGCGGAAGCTGAAATAACCTCTTGGATCAGCCGCTCAAGGACAATCGAGTCAGTAAATCGGTTGCCAGGCGACGCAAGCGCCAGAAGGTACTATAGGGTTCAAACAAGGAAGCCAGAAGTAAAAACGTACGTGTTAATGAGAACCGAACCTTTTGTACAAGAAGGTATGGAGTTGCCTTTTATCGTGGTTCAGAAGCACCTTGCAAATGCCGCCGTGAGTGTGCCCTCCATCCTCGATGTTGATCCCGCTAAAGGATATATTCTCTTAGAAGATCTTGGTGACGTCACCTTGCTTCGGTATTTGCAAGACGTGATCAGTGCTGACGTTGAGCGGCACCTGTACGAAAGAGTTATTGATTCACTCGTTAATCTTCAGGTCTATGCTTCGCCAAAGCGAAACCCGGCGGAGATTGAGGCGTACAAACTGTGTTTTGATTTGGAAAAGCTGATGTGGGAAGTGGGCTTTACGGTCGAGCATTTTTATGATGGCTATTTGAAGAGAAAAATAAAGGAAGCCGACAGAAAAACTATCCTCGAAGGATTTAACGAAATTTGCACAGAGCTTGCTCTTCAGCCAACAGTATTTACTCACCGGGACTTTCACAGCCGAAACGTGATGGTTACAGAACCGAAAAAGCGCTTAGTAATGATCGATTTTCAGGATGCGCGAATGGGACCACAACAATACGATTTGGCCTCGCTATTGAAAGATAGTTACTATCAGTTAGAAGAAAGTCAGGTAGAGAGACTAATTGATTATTATATTGCAAGATGGGAAGCCGAGACAAAAGAAAGGCTGGATCGGGGAAAATTCCGCTATATTTTCGATCTCATGTCTATCCAACGTAACTTCAAAGCAATCGGAAGTTTTGCTTCCTTCTTAAATAAACGTGGTGATCCTAGTTATTTGAAATTTATTGGAAACACGTTCGAGAACATTCGCAGAAGTTTTCTGAAATACCCCAAGTATTCGCATCTGAGAGAGGTACTTTTCCATTACTACTATTTCTAGTGCAATGTTGATGGCTGCCGGTTTGGGCACGCGACTTCGTCCCTTTACTGATGAAGTACCGAAACCCTTTTTGCCTCTGATGGATGTTCCGCTCGCGCAGTTTTCGTTAGATCTGCTTACCCGCGCCGGGGTAAGGCTTGTGGTTGTCAATATTCATCACCAACCCGCTGCTGCATCGCGCGCGATTTGGGCGTTAGACCGTGGACATACGCGAATAGAGATTAGTGATGAAAGCAAAGTTCTTCTAGGAAGTGCAGGGGGAATTCGAAAGGCTTTACCGAATTTCGGAGACAAACCGTTTTTTCTGCTCAATGCCGATGTTCTTGTTGACGTAAATCTTCCCGCGCTCGCGGCGCGACATTTTCAACTTAAGGAACTTTTTGGTGTAACGGTTACTCTTTCGGTTTTTCCTTCAGGACCGAAGCCCGGGCAGTATTCAGAAGTTTCAGTTGATTACAAAAAGGGACTGGTCAAGGGGCTTGGGGCGAAGGTTACAGAAAAACCTTTTTTCGTAGGAGCGGCCGTGGTTGAGCCTGAAGCGATCAGAGATTTATCAAGTAATGAGCCAGGTGATTTTGTTACAAATGTATTAAAACCGGCAATAAAGGAAAAGAAGGTTGGAGCATACCTGGCTAATGGTCTTTGGTACGACGTGGGCGCTCCCGAACTCTGGTTTACGGCACATAAAAATTTAATGCAAGGCCTAGAAAACGGGACTCTTCCTTCTTCCTGGAAATGGCGTTTATTAAGCTCAAATCGAAGAGTAGGAAAAAACATCTGGGTATCAAAAAAGGCGCCGCTTGTTCTTGATATCACTAACTGGCAGGAAGGTTGTTATTGGTCGCCGGGGAGGCTTCAAGATGCAGTGCCACCGGTAATTCTTGGACCGGACTGTATTTTATACGGTTCTTCGCCCGAACCAAGACAAAATGGTATTGGATTTGGTTCAACCTGGTTTAGCGTGTCGAAGACCTAATTTTTGCGATCAGTTCAAGCCAGTTTTTTCCGGGAATGATATGAGCCGGAGGACCGAAGCCCTTTGCGCCAGTCCATTTTCCTCCGACCGGTCGACCAATCAAAGCTAAGAAGCCGAAAAGAGCAAACGCCTGAGCTTCAATATATTTTGAATTAAGTCCCGCTTCGTCACTCGTTTTTACGGTTATGCCCGGTAATCTTTCTTTCAGGCCCTGAACTAACGTAGGATTTTTTGCTCCTCCACCACAGAGGTAAATCGTTTCAAGTGGCCAACCCCGTTTAATGATCCAACGTTCGTACGAACCAGCAATGGTTTCTACGGTGATCGCTGTAGCTGTCGCCACAAGCGCATTGCCCTTGGCATGGGTATTTTTAAGAAGCAGTGCGAACGGAAAATCATCGCGTCCGGTAGATCTGGGAGGGGGTGTTTTAAAAAACGGATGTTTTAGTACCTGTTTCAACGCTTGATAATCGACCCTTCCTTTTCGTGCGAGTTTTCCGTTTTTATCCATCCTGATGCGACCACGCGAAGCTTTCTCTGCGGCGAGATCGATCCAAATATTTCCTGGACCGGTATCGAATGCTAAAAAATGGTTTTCGTCTTCGCCAATATAAGTGAGGTTACTAATTCCACCGATATTGTGAATACAGATCCCCCTAGATCTGGGTGCAAGCTTATCTGCAAGAATTTTGTGAAAGAGCGGGACCAAAGGAGCGCCTTGTCCTCCTGCAGCCATATCACCTTTTCTAAAACCTGCGACAACTGTAACGTTTGTTGAATGAGCGATTCTAGTTGGATCACCAATTTGAAAAGTTGTGCCTCTGTGTCTTGATGATGGAAAGTGCCCAATTGTCTGTCCGTGGTTGGCAATCAAATGTGGCCGCTGATGCGGAGTAATAGCAGAAAGAATTTTTGCGAGAGATTTTCCATACCAGCTTCCGAGATCACGGTCTAATTCAAGCAGAGCCTTAAGCGGTTGTTTGCAGTCCGGTTGTTGAATGGAAATCACCCGTTTGCGAAGAGAATTGGGATACGCCACGGATTTTTGCCACAGAACTTTCCAGTCGTAGTGAAAGTTGCTGATCCACTTGGCTGCGTCTATTTCAATGCAAACCGCATCGAGTCCGTCGCAGGAGGTTCCTGTCATCACTCCCACAACTCTCAAGCGGCGCACCAGTTACTCCTCTTCTTCTTGATCTTTCGGGTTATGTGAAGCCGGTACGGCTTCTATCGCTTCGGCCGGACAGACGGAAGCACATAATCCATGATCGCCGCAGGTATCAGTATCAATGATAAACAGATCCTTACCTTCGGTGATTGAACCGGTTGGACATTCGGATACGCATGCTCCGCACTTGGTACATTTACTATTTATTCTACGTGGCATCTCTTTCTAGCTTACGACCTATTGGCATTAATTGACAAGGAGTTGAAATGCGTGAGACTTTTAAAAAGACATGCGAGTACTTAAGGTTCCCTCCCTATTGAGGCTAGCTTCTCTTTTATTGTTGCTTGCCGTCCCGATAGTGGGGCTCGAGGTTATGGTCGCTACGAACTCGCCATGGTGGCACGCCCCCTATAGAGCCATCCAGGTTTGTTGTTCGTTTGTTTTCCTGTTGGTGTTACCTGTAATATTTTTGATAGGACGCGGAAAGCATTGGGCTTTGTCGATTGTTTTTGTACTAGGTTTTCTATGGGTCTTGGCAAGCGCAGGTTTTGCGCTTTACGCTCAAAATCCACTTCTCGGGTTTTTCAGTGTTTTTGTCGTTGTTTTCTGGCTCGTGGCTTATCAGTGGATTAAGCACGAGCTTAATCGCTCCTACTTTAATCCAAGAGTTTATTGGTTTCAGGGCATGCCCCAGTCGGTTCCAGGGTTAGTTTGTGTGATTAACAGCAAGGGCAGGGAGGATAGGTTTCAGGTTAGCCGGATAGATAAAGAAGGCTGCTTCCTGTTTTCTATTAATAAGCAGATAGAAGAAGCAGTAGCAGGAAAAGCGATTGAGATGATATTCTCGTTTAGAGACAAGCAAGTTAAATGCAAAGGGTTTGCAATAAGAACATTACCGAAAAATTCAGGTCTAGGGATGAAGTTTTTTTTCGAGTCGAGCGACGTAAAGAAAGAGGTCGGGGACTTTGTTGAAGTATTACGCGGAGAAGGTCATGAATAGATTCATAGTTTTGATTCCACTTCTGGTTTTTAGTTTAACCGCTTGTACCGGTGGAGGTAAGCTTTCCGGGGATCCGAAGAGCCGTCTTACCGAATATATTTCAAAAAGTTTTGCCGTAAAAAATCCCGAGGATAGGCGTGCACTTCTTTCCTATATGTCGGGAGAGGCAAAAACCAGGCTTACAGCATGGAGTGATGAGCAATTCAGACATGCTTTTATTGATTCCAAAAGACAGTTTATTAAACTGCTTGTTCGAGAAATAAAAACGACTTCGCCGAAAGAAGTAAATATCACTTATGAGTTAACGTATATCGATCAAACCCGTGGACGCGATGCAAAAGTTACGAATAAAAAACTCTGCAAAATGGTATTAGAACAGAACAGTTGGTTTATTGCTGATGTTCGAAACATCAAAGAGCTTGTTGAATACAGAAACGAAATGGCTCTGCCTTAAGCTTCCGTTCAATAGTCATCACTCGGTAAGGGAATATTAAACGCCGCTTTTCCGTAATCGACATTACTCGAAGATCTGATGAACACTCCATCAACTCTTTTAGTACCGGCCAGGCTGGTTGGATAGTTTTCGGTTCCACTTGTCGACTTCAGTTGTTCCGAATAAACGAGGCTTCCGTTTTCAGTCACCACCATTTTTAATCCCGTTTCACTCGGAACGCTTATTCCTACAAGTCGAACCGTGAGAGTATTGTTTGAGGTGACTCGATAAAGCTCTGCCGCTCCTGATACGTCTTTATTGTTTAGGGGTGAAAAAGCCGATTGAGCAACCAGCACTGAATCTGCAGGCGCACCATCGTTGGGTGAAGCTGTTTTCCCTGTTTTTATCTGTCCACAAGCCGCAACGATAACACAAAGCGTTAACAGTGGTATAAGTATAAGGTTTTTTAGCTTTTTCATTTCCTTAAACTGATGATCACATACTACCGAAAAGTAGACAAGGAGTACGAATAAGTGCGTTTATCTACTGACGAAAATGAGTTGGTTACGGCGACCATAAAGAAAGAAGTTTGTGAAAACCTTCTCACGCTCTTAACCCGCGATTGTAAGTTTTCTGATTTTTGCAGGGAATTAATTTTGATTGCGATGAGGGCGGTCAGGAGCGAAGCAGGTTCCGTTTTGGAGGTTGATCAGAAGGATGGACAGCTCTTTTTCCGTTCGGCGGTCGGGCAAAGCACAGATAGGCTTGGCGATTTTAAGATACCTGTCGGACAAGGGATTGCCGGGCACGTCGCCGAATCTAAAGAAACAATGGTAGTAAACAATGTTAAAGATGCTCAAATCCATTTGAAAGCCATTTCGTCAACAGTAGCGTTTGAAGTAAAAAGTCTTATCGCAGCTCCGATCGTAATAAGATCAAAAATTTTTGGTGTCATTGAGCTGCTCAATCGGATTGGAAGCGACGGATATAGTGAAGCAGATATCGAGTTAATGAATTACATCAGTCAATCGATAGCTAAAACAATAGAAGTACGACTTGTGCTTGCCTGGATACTGAAAGCTAAAGAAGAAGGGCGGAAGGTAGCATGAGTGACGGCTCGGCAGCAAAACGCCCAAGATTGGTCTATAACGAAGAGTCTGAGGATACTTCCAGTTACAATTCACCCACAATCGAGGATTCGCAGAAATATGACATGAAGTATTTGGTCAAGGCATTGGTTAAGTACAATGCTTCTGATTTGCACATAAAAGCGGGTCGTCCGCCGTTGTTCAGGGTTAACGGTAAGCTGGTGCCCGCTAAGTTGCCGGAGCTTAAACCGGAACAGACCGAATCAATAATTCATCAAATTTTGACTGCCAATCAGGTTAAGGATCTTGAAACAAAGAGAAGTCTCGATTTTTCTTTTCGGGTCAGAGATTTTGGCCGCTTCAGGTGTAATCTCTATTATCAACGCGGATCGTTGTCGGCAGCAGTCCGAATGATTCCGTTTGATATTCCCAATATTGCCGACCTTGGTGTTCCGGAAGTACTAATGGAGCTTTGTCGAAAGCCCAGAGGATTGTTGTTGGTAACGGGTCCGACGGGTTCCGGAAAATCGACAACTCTTGCAGCGATTGTTCAGCATCTTAATGAAAACTCCCATATTCACATTCTCACAATCGAAGATCCTATCGAGTTTGTGTACCGTGATCTTAAGGCTTCGGTCACACAAAGAGAGGTGGGCTCAGACACCCCATCGCTAAGCGAAGCTTTATATGCCGGGTTAAGACAGGATCCGGATGTTATTATGATCGGCGAGCTTCGCGATCGTGATATGATTCAGGGGGCGTTAACAGCGGCAGAAACGGGCCATTTGGTCCTTTCCACCCTTCATACAAATGATGCTAAAAGTACAATTGACAGAATTATTGACGTTTTTCCGGCCGAGGCAAAAAACCAGGTACGAATTCAACTTGCCTCGACCCTTGTCGGCGTTGTTTCTCAACAGCTGCTCGTAAGAGCGGATGGTAGGGGTCGTGTACCGGCATGCGAAGTGATGGTAAAATCACCAACAATTGAAGATGCCATTGTAAAAAATGAACTGGCCAAGCTGGGTGATATTATAGCTCATTCCAGCTCTTATTATAAAATGCAGTCAATGAATATGGCGCTGGAGCATCTCATCAAGACTGGCGTTGTTACGGCCGAAGAAGCACTGAAGTGTTCCGTTAGCCAAGATGACCTCAAACTAAGACTGTCTGGAATGCTCAGAGAAGAGGGTTATATTCAAAACAGTTAGGTGGTAATCTTAGGGTATGTCCTTGCTTTCGTGCATCTTTCGTTACTTTATTTTACTGCTTTCCTTAGTGCTTCCGTTATCGGTCGTTTTGTTTGTTTTTATCGGAAGGGACGCCCCCCTTGTCGCGGTTGCTGTTGTTTTCTGCTTTCTGGCGGGGTTGTTTTTATTGTCGGAGAAAATTGTTGAAAGATCGATTACGCGGCTTATCGGACGTGAAAATAAAAGAAGACAAGCGTCCGAGTTTAGAAACCAAGGATTGAAAAAATCATTAGTTTTTGCCTGCCCAACATTGAAGCGTTTGCCAAAGGTACTTGTTTTTTCTGACCCGACGCCAAGCTTTGTGTTGGCAAGAAGTTGTTGCAGTCCTGGCATTCTTTTTATCAGTAAAGGGCTGATTTCAATTTTAGCTGAAGAAGAACTGAGAACCCTACTGGCTCTTGCCAACGAAAAATTGAGGCAGAAGGATAGACCGTTAAAAACGGCGTTAGCCGTTTTGTCCGCCGCCGTTCTCCATTTTGCTCCTTCAGAGTGGACTCGCCTTATACTACTAGGAAGGCTCGAAAAGGGTCCCTTCTTTTCTTTTTCGGCACCCCGCTTTGCTATCTTTGCCGCTCTTCTTCCTGTGGCTAAATTTTTTACCCGTCTGTCCGGTCCTTTGCACCGGAAAAAGGAAATCCAGAACCAAGCTTTAGATGCCGTGCAGAAGATTAAAAACCAAGTATTGCTGTCTAATACCCGTCTCAATCCGGGCTACCAAAACCTTCAACTTTTCCATGAGTTGACATTTTCTCCGGTCTTATCATTATTAACTCCGGATTAACTCCAGGTTGAACTTAGTCGTTTTAGCGCGTAAAAATGTTGAAAGAGCAAGGAGAGGCGTGTGGCAAATCAAATCGAGCTTCTAAAAATAGATTTTACTACCTTTTTACTATCAGTTGCTTCTGCAGCGTTCATGGGTCTTGGTATTGTCCCCCAGGAGGGTCAAGAAAAAGTCGAAGTTAATCTTGAACTGGCTCGGCAGAATATAGATTTACTCGAATTAATGAATGAAAAGACTAAAGGCAACCGTACGCCAGAAGAAGAAAAGCTTTTGCAACAATTGCTTTTCGAAACTCGAATGAGATTTATCGAGATCCAAAAACAAACAGAGGGAAAGAAATGAAAAAGGCTTTGTCAGTTCTTCTGTTTATTTTCTTATTTGGTGTAAACGTTTTTGCCGCAGAGGCACCGCCGCAATCATGTGATCCCAATATTTTTGTGTCTCTCTCAAAGAAACTAGTACCATCTGTTGTCAACATTTCGACAGTTTCTATCGTAAAGTCTCCTTATGGTCGCGGTGGACCGGAAGAATTCTTCAGACGCTTTTTTGAAGACTTCTTTCGTCAGGCCCCCAACGCTCCCCGTGAAGATGACGATGAAGCACCGCGTGGAAAACCAGGGCCGCAAAACATGCCACGGGCCATGGCGCTTGGAACTGGTTTCATCATTGATGCTTCGGGACTGATTCTCACAAACAACCATGTTGTTGCCGAAGCGGATGAGATAAAAATCCAGTTCACCGAAGAAGCGGAAGAAAAGCCAACCGATGGTGAAGTCGTTGGAAGAGATCCGGAATTAGATCTGGCTCTCATAAAGGTAAAAAGTAAACGCGAAATGACCCCAGTTGTTTTTGGCGACTCTGATGCGCTTGAGGTTGGAGAGTATGTCGTTGCAATCGGAAACCCGTTTGGGCAGGGACACTCGGTCACACATGGAATAATATCAGCAAAAGAAAGAAAAGCTCCGGATCTTGTAATTCTTTCAAACTATCTCCAAACTGATGCACCTATTAATCCCGGCAACTCCGGAGGCCCGCTTGTAAACATGAAGGGCGAAGTCATCGGCATCAATAATGCTATCGATCAGCGCGCACAAGGAATTGGTTTTGCGATTCCCATAAACATTGTAAAAAATGTTCTTCCACAGCTTAAGACAAAGGGATCGGTGTCGCGTGGATATATAGGAGTGCTTGTGGCGGATCTTACGCCCGAAGTTTCAAAGAAACTTTCAGTCTCTGAAGACATAAGAGCTCCTTTTGTAACAAACGTTTACGAAAACACACCTGCGACCCGGGCAGGGATAAAACCATACGATGTCATTTTACAGTTTAACGGAAAGACAATTCATTCGTCTGCAGATTTGGTTGGAGCTGTAACAAGTGTGCCGGTAAATGACACGGTTCCGATTTCTGTTCTAAGAGCAGGCAAAGAAATCAAATTAAATATTAAAGTTGCTCAGCGTGAATCGCCTCAACAGATGGCCAAAAAAAGCAGCAAGCAGAAGAAAAAGGATAATCGCTCGGAAAACATTAAAACCGGTATGGAGCTAGAAGACCTGACCTCGGAGTTGGCAAAGGACCTTGGAGTAAAAGATAAATCAAAAGGTGCCGTCGTAAATTCCATCGCCTATGATGGTCCAGCCGATAAGGCAGGTTTATTGCGGGGGGATATAATTCTCGAAGTGGACATGAAGCCAATAAAAAATGTCGATAGCTTTTACGATCTTGTCAAAGAGAAGAAGAGCTATCTGCTTCGCATCCGGCGTATAAGTCCGCAGGGTGGAGAGGGTTTTCTGGTCTTGACGCTCGACTTAAAAGAAGGATCTTAAACGTTTAGGCTCATTTCTTGACTACATCTATTTAATTCCCATTTTTCAAAACGGGAGATGCAGTCATGGCGGCCAAATTTACTAACAGTGCGCAAGAAATTTTACAGCAAGCCCAGGCAGAAGTGCTTAGGAGAGAACACCAAGAGGTTCAACCTGAGCACCTTTTGTTTGCGCTTTTATCAGCTGACGAAACGTCAATAGTTCCTAACGTTATCGAGCTTTCGGGCGGCAACGTTCAGGAGTTAGTTAAAAATACCGAAGCAGCACTAAGAAAATATCCAAAAGTCTCAGGCGGCACAGGGCAGATCTATGCGTCGACGGCTTTTAATCGTGTATTGGTGATTGCCGAGGATGAAGCAAAAAAAGCAGGGGACGAGTTTGTCTCGGGCGAGCATTTTCTATTGGGTTTCCTATCTTCTCAACTAATTACAACCGAAGCCGGAAGAATTTTAAGAGAAGCGCGTATTGATAGATCACAACTAAACGACGCTATTAAAAAAGTAAGAGGAGGAGGGAAAATAAAGGACGCTGAGCCCGAGGGTAAATATCGAGCGCTTGAAAAGTATTGCCGTGATTTAACCGAGCTTGCTCGTAAGCAAAAGCTTGATCCAGTGATCGGACGAGATGAAGAAGTCAGGCGTGTCATCCAAGTTTTGTCAAGAAGGACAAAAAATAATCCGGTATTAATTGGTGAGCCAGGTGTCGGTAAAACCGCAATCGTCGAAGGGCTTGCTCAAAGAATGATTAGGGGTGATGTGCCGGAGAGTCTTAAAAACAAAAAATTACTTGTATTAGATTTGGGTGCCTTGGTTGCCGGAGCAAAATTTAGAGGTGAGTTTGAAGAGAGATTAAAAGCGGTTTTAAAAGAAGTAACATCGGCCGAAGGGCAGATAGTGCTATTCATCGACGAGCTTCATACTCTTGTAGGTGCGGGCGCCGCAGAAGGATCGATGGACGCTTCAAATATGCTAAAGCCTGCCCTTGCCCGTGGAGAGTTAAGATGCATCGGCGCAACAACTCTTGATGAATATCGAAAACGTATCGAAAAGGATGCAGCCTTAGAGCGTAGATTTCAGCCGGTTTATGTAAAGCAACCAAGTGTTGAAGATACGATCAGTATCTTACGAGGCCTAAAAGAGCGTTATGAGGTTCATCATGGCGTTTCTATTCGCGACGCCGCATTGGTTTCTGCCGCGGTACTTTCAAATAGATACATTACCGACCGGTTTTTGCCGGATAAGGCGATTGATCTAGTGGATGAGGCTGCTTCAAAAATAAAAATGGAGCTTGATTCAAGGCCTGAAGAAGTGGACCAACTTGAAAGAAAAATTCTACAGCTTGAAGTTGAAAGACAAGCGCTTAAAAAAGAAACGGACGAGGCGTCTCGAAAGCGGCATTCGTTAATTGAAAATGAGTTGGCTGGACTTAAAGACAAAAGTGCGCATTTAAAATCCCAGTGGGAAAAAGAAAAAAAAGATGTGAATGCGGTCAAAAACATCAAAGAACAGATTGAAAAAGTACGTCTTGAATCCGAATCTGCTGAGCGAAGTGGGGATTTAGAAAAAGCGGCTGAGTTAAGATACGGGCGCCTGCCAGCGCTGCAAAAAGAATTGGACGAAAGGCAAAAGCAAGAATCAACGTTGAAGAAAAACATTACTCTTCTAAGGCAAGAAGTAACCGAGAACGACGTTGCTGAAGTGGTAGCGCGTTGGACGGGGATACCGGTAGCAAAGATGATCGAAAGTGAGCAGATGAAGCTCTTAGAGATGGAAAATCGTCTTGCTAGGAGAGTGATCGGACAGGAGCAAGCGCTCTCGGTAGTTTCAAATGCAGTGAGACGTTCACGCGCAGGGTTACAAGAGGGGAGAAGGCCTGTAGGGGTGTTTCTATTTCTTGGTCCTACTGGAGTGGGTAAGACTGAGACGGCAAAAGCGCTAGCTGAGTTTTTATTTGATGATGATCAGGCGATGGTCCGCATTGACATGAGTGAGTATATGGAAAAGCACTCAGTGGCACGCTTGATTGGGGCGCCTCCTGGGTATGTGGGTTACGAAGAGGGTGGCTCATTGACTGAGGCGATTAGGAGAAGGCCTTATTCGGTTGTTTTATTAGATGAGATCGAAAAGGCGCATCCGGATGTGTTCAATGTTTTCTTACAGATTTTTGATGATGGTAGGGCAACTGATGGTCAGGGTAGAACTGTGGATTTTACAAATACCATCATTATACTGACGTCTAATCTTGGCGGTCATTTGATATTGGAAGAAAAGGATCAGACTCGCCGTGATGCTGGGGTGATGGATTTGGTGCGCCAGAGTTTCAGGCCTGAGTTTGTAAACCGGATCGACGAGATTGTTATATTTTCGCATCTCGGAAGGGATCAGATTAAGTCGATAATCTGTCAGCTGGTGAGTAAGCTGAATGGGATGCTTAAAGAGAAGGGTCTTACTATTGAGTTCACGCCGCAGGCGATGGAGTTACTGGTGGATCGTGGGTATGATCGGGATTTTGGTGCAAGACCAATGAAGCGAGTATTTCAACGAGAGGTGCAAAACCGGATTGCGATGGAGATGCTTAGTGGTCGGTATGCGCCAGGCTCGAAGGTTGTTGTTGAGGCTGAGGGTGGCGAGCTTAGGTTTTTAAAAAAGAGCGCATAAATTAGATTAGTTTATATAAAATATGAAAAATTTCATAACGCAGGTTTGATATCTTGAAGGGTTTACTCTAAACTGAAAAATAGGGGCGGAATGGTTTTAAGGTTTTATATCCGCCTGCAGTAGATTTCCTAGTATTACAGCTTGTATTGTTTAAAGGCCTAGTCAAGAAGGGGAGGGCCATGGAAATCACGGAGATAAAAGTTTTTCTCGTTAACGAGGAAAAGCTCAAGGCATACGTGACGATTGTTTTAGACAATTGTTTTGTAGTTCGTGATCTTAAAATAATAAGCGGAAATGCAGGTTTATTTGTAGCGATGCCGAGTAAGCGTCGCAAGGATGGATCTTTTAAGGACATTGCTCATCCGCTAAATCAAGAGACGCGAACTGTGATGGAAAAGCAAATTCTCGACGCCTATCTAGGCGAAATAAAGAAGCACGGAGGGTCGTCACCACCACCCGCCACTTCTACTGAAGAAGCAGAAAAAAAGGACGACACGTAGCGCGCGCGTTGCTCCTAGCTTTAAGCTGTGTTACCCAAGGTTTAGTTGTTGGGGTGTCGACAAGTGGTAAGTCTCAGGATTTTGATTCCTGCATTCCTAGGTTCGAATCCTAGCACCCCAACCAATCTCCTCCGTAGTGGGTGAGATTCTGCAACCCTCGACTCCAGAAAGCAGAAGTACTCTTTCGTCGGCACAAAAAGTTGCGAGCCTCCGAATATGCGGATCTTGTTGGACTAGCGAGGACGCAGGCCGTGGCGGATATAAATACTCTAGTACGAGCAGGAATTTTAGAACGTACTGGCGGAGGCAGGTCAACGATCTACAGGACAAAGAAGAGTGGAGAAAAATAGGCAAGAATCGTTGGCAGATGGCGACGAATAGCTCCTTTAATTAGTGTTAGATTTTATATACCTGACTATTTCAGTTGCCTTTTTATTTAATATAGGTAATACTTAGTTAAATAGTCGCGGAACGTGTGTTGTGGGGTGTTGTTCGGATGGGGCCGGGCAACAACACGGGGGGTATTATGAAACACGTTTTCGCGAAATCAGCATATTCTTGTCAGATCATTTTTCTAGCTGTGATTCTCATTTCTCTATTGTTCGCTGCTCGTGCCAGCGCAGCGACGACTTCCAACCTAATAAATGATCCGGGATTTGAAACGGGCACGGCTGGGTTTGTTTCCAACGGTGTCCTCGATACCGTGAGTAGGACGACGACCAATCCGATTGTTGGTGCAGCTAGTCTTTATGTCTCCTCGAAAAGAAAGTCCTCAATCGTATCGTGGAGTAAAATCATTTCTGATTCATCCATGGATTCTGCTCTTTCACTTGAAGTCTCGGCGAACATCAGAGGTGATACGTTACCTAGTCGTTTGTCTTTCTCTATTTGTGCGGCAGTAAAATCCGGTCGCAATATTTCAGAGCGTTGCTCTCCTGTTAAATTATCAACAGGATCAGTGGTCAGAGCGAAAGCGATTTTAAGCTTAAATAAAAAACTCTCAATTTCTAGCATCATCTATTTGCGACTAAAACATTCGAATGGCTATCCAATTACATACGTTGTTGACCAAGTGTCGGCGACACTCTTATTGCCAGATGTCACACCGAGCCCAAGCCCGAGCCCAAGTCCTACACCAACGCAAACACCAAGCCCAAGCCCAAGTCCTAGTGGCCAGGCGTTGTATGTGTCAGCATCCGGTAATGATTCAAACATATGTTCAGCAGCAGCACCCTGCCGACAGATCGGTCGAGCTTTGTCACTTGTTCTTCCGGGAGGAAGTATTTTTGTCGCTGATGGTAGTTTCCTTGGTTTTGACGTCAGTGATTTGCATGGAACTGCTTCAAACCCGATTACAATTAAAGCTCAAGGAAGCGCGGCAGTTATCACTGCTGTTTCCGGCCGTTTAGATACTATTTATATTTCCGACTCATCCTACATCATTATCGACGGTTTGAGATCATTTAATGCAAATCGTGGTGCTGTACGCATTTCGTTAAGTCAGTTTATCGCTATACGTAATGGCGTTTTTGGCAACAATCAGAGATGGGGTATATTCACTGACTTTGCGGATGACATTCTTCTTGAGAACAACGAAACCTACGGCAGTGTCCTAGAACACGGCATCTATCATTCTAATAGCGGTGACAGACCGACCATCAGAAACAATATCAGCCATGACAACGAAAGATGCGGCATTCACATGAACGGGGATGCTTCAATGGGTGGTGATGGCATAGTCACAGGCGCCGTTATCGAGGGAAATACCATTTACCACAACGGACTTAACCTTACTGGTAATGGCGGTGGAGCAGGAATCAACATGGATGGAGTCAATGACTCCATTGTGCGCAATAATCTGCTCTACAACAACGTCGCAGGCGGCATTACAAACTACCAAATAGATGGTGCTCAGGGGCCACGCGGCATGAAGATATTCAACAACACCGTTGTCCAAGCCTCAACAGGGAGGCATGCTCTACAGTTTGTTGCCTCATCTGGAAGCAACACGGTTCGCAATAACATCTTAATTCATCCAAATACGGCCAGAGCTGGTCTTGAGGTAGGCGATGCAATCGATCTTGCTTACCTTGACAGTAACTTCAACGTCATCGACCGAGTGAGCTTTAACGACACTCTCTTAACGCTGTCTTCATGGAGAAATACTTACGCTTCGGATGTGAACTCCATATCGGCGAGTGGTGAAAGCTTGTTTGTGAATTCGTCGGCTTACAACTATGAGCTTAGTTCTACATCTCCTGCGATCGACACAGGACAGGAGCTTACTGACGTGGTTATCGATCTGAATGGAATTTTTCGTCCACAGGGAAGCCATTCTGACATTGGTGCTTATGAATATGTTGGAGTGGGCCCTACGCCTTCACCTTCACCGAGCCCAAGTCCTACACCGACGCAAACACCAAGCCCAAGTCCAAGCCCTACACCAACGCCAACACCGAGTCCGAGCCCAAGTCCGAGCCCGAGTCCGAGCCCAAGTCCTTCAAGCTCACCGGGGTCTTACATCGATATGGGCCACTATTCTGTAGTGCAACAACATCCTAGACTGCTTCTAAATAACGGCGTGCTAGAAAGATTGCGCGAATATGCGTGCGTCGATAACAACGGCAATATAATTGCTGGCTGCACGCCATCGGAGAGATGGAATAATCTTATCGCAAGAATAAGCTTGGGTAATCTCAACGATTGGGGTCGTCAGGCTTGGCATTATGCTTTAATTTACAAGGTCAATCAAAACACTGCTTATCGAGACGCG
>Ga0208375_1002500_pt1 | contig 17257 bp, 21 predicted proteins | sample RifOxyD1_FD_184038 | JGI IMG/M metagenome (GOLD analysis project Ga0208375, IMG submission 184038) | Soil microbial communities from Rifle, Colorado - Rifle Oxygen_injection D1 (SPAdes) | ecosystem: Environmental > Terrestrial > Deep subsurface > Rock core/Sediment | place: Rifle, Colorado... | reverse complement strand
TGAAGCAATTTATCGTCAAATCTATTACTACAACCACTTGCGGATTCATACCGCCATTAAAATGCAACCTAGGCAGTTCTACCTAAAACACTTGGACAAAGGTGTCTGAAGAATGGGGTACTTGCCAGACTTGTTTAAATTGACAAAAGAACTTGAATTATTGGGGGAAAAAATCATTTATCAAATCAATTGGAATTACAGTGATTTACATTTTCTCAGTGTAAATTTATTAGCTCAAAATATACACAAATTAAAGTCCATATCCTTATTAGTTGAAAAAGGTTTATCTACTGATGCTTGGCCATTATTCAGATCACTGATAGAAAATACTTTAGATTACTACTACCTTACAAAATACCCAAATAAGGTTGAACTTTATTTCCAATATGCTACATACTTAGACTTAAAAAGAATAAAAAGACGGATTATGATTATGTCTTTATCTGGTAAAAAATTTACAGATGAAGAAGAGATGGGATTAAAATCATTAGAAGATGAGTGGTTGAGACATAAAGACAAATTTGAACGAAATGGAAAAATAAGAAATTATTGGCGTGACAAGAGCCTTATTAATATAGCCAAAGAAGCTGGAATGGAGCATATTTATCTTGTCGGCTACCAGGAAGCCAACGACCATGTTCACGGAAACTCTAATTTGATTAAAATGTTTGTGAGGGGTAAGAATTCTAGTGGTCTTTTATTAAAAGTTGGTCCGACTTATGATGATCCAGAAATTGTTATTCTCTTGGGAGATTCTGCTCAATTATTTTTGAACATCTTAATTTTTGCAAATAAAACCTTTAACTTAGGGTTCGATACTATTTTAGAAGATAAAAAGAAGATTTTTCAGATGCCGAGAAAAGAAAAATGATTATCTGATGTTAAGTTTTAACTCTATTAGGGGATGACTTCTTGAAAAGCTTTTTGCTCAAAAGACTGATATATAGGCTTATTTTCAAAGTGGGATATAATATCTCCAAGTCTGCTGAAGAACTCTACATAGGGTTTTGAATCAGGTATCGTTAAGGTCGCAAATTGCGGAAAGCAGGTAAACTGCTTTACCTGCGGGCAATTTGTGAGGTCGCAGGCATAATTTTTCAGTAGAAAAATAGCCGAGGCGGGGTCGGCGAAATTTTGTGAGTGGCGACGAGCAAAATATTTGCGACTACATATATCGTGAATGCGAAGCATACCTTATGGGCCTTATCGGCGACGGGGGCCTAGTTGTATTATATGGCAGTTTGGAATATAACACAATGGAATATTAATATATAAGTATATGCCAAGAGCGATTTATCAAGATGACCATAATAAAATTGTTGAGCGCTTGAAACAAGCGCGCCTTGAAGCTGGTGTCGGGCAAATTGAAGTTGCTAAAAAACTTGGTAGAACTCAGTCTTATATTTCTAAAATAGAATCAGGGCAAAGACGTTTTGATGTCTTGCAGTTAAAAGAATTCGCGAAACTTTATAAGAAGTCTTTAGATTACTTTGTAAAATAATTATGGAAATAACTGAACATAAGACAAAAATTTTTGGTCAAGATTGCAGGGTCGAACTCATGCATTTTGACAAAAAAGATGGTAAGGAGTGGAAAAGAATTTTTGATATTTGGAAAGAACTTAAACTTGGCCTGAGGAGGTATAAGTCAAGAGAACCTAATATGCCAGAGGGTTTATCCGAGGTGGCTTTCTGTTTGTGGTCAGGCTCCGCTAGATACATAAAAATTAAGGGGGTGAAAAAAGGTATCGCTGGTTCATTTGATACTTTTGATGTGAAGAAAAACAGAGCCGAACAAATTAAAGCTTGTAGTATTGATGATGATCTAACTTCTTTTGGCCCTAAATCAAAGTGGGATGATTTATATTTCCTAGATTTTTATAACGGTGGAAAAGTTGACGGCAAATTCGATGTCTACTTAATTCCTAATAAATACATAAAAAATCAATTTCTCAATAAAAACGAGAGATTTACAGATCAACAAGACCAAAAAAGACGCCCTCGTTTTGGGATAAAAAAGGAAATAATCGCTAAATACCAAATAAAACCTCTCGCCAAGGCGGTAAAAGTTTGGTAACTATTCCATTGCTCGCATCATCTGTCTAGCCACAGCCTCAACAACAGGGATACTAACGGAATTGCCAGCTTGTTTATAAAGAGCGGAGTCAGAAATCTTTGGCAAAACATATTCTTCTGGAAATCCTTGAATCCTAAAGCATTCAAGTGGTGTTAGTTTTCTTATACCTTTTTTGTCTTTAATTATGGGGACATTGTGACCACCCATACCCATATTGGCCGTTAGTGTCGGACAAACTCCACTTTTATTTTCTCGGACATACTGTCTGCGCCATTGGTAAACTTTACCCTCTTCTTTTACAAAGTCTTTAAGTTTCTCGAACAAAGGTTTGCCATTATAGTAGTATTTCTCGGGCACGTTTTTTTCCAGTAAATCGGTAATTTTTTTAGCCAATTTTTCTGAGCTTGGAAATTCAAATTTGTCCGTATAGTCTTTATTCTTAAATCCAACAATATAGATACGCTCTCTATTTTGCGGAATATTCCCATATTCCATGCTATTCAAAACTTTAACCTTAACACTATAACCGAGGTTTTCTAATGTTTCTTGGATAATTCTAAAAGTTTTTCCACTATCATGGCTTTTAAGATTTTTTACATTTTCTAGTAAAAAGCCTTCCGGTTTGCGGGCGTCAATAATTCGAGCAATATCGAAAAATAGGTTTCCACGACCTTTTTCATCGTCAAAACCTTTTTGATATCCAGCGATAGAAAAAGCCTGGCAAGGAAATCCTCCCAAAAGAAAATCAAATGGTGGTAGATCATCTATTCCTATTTTTCTTATATCCTCAACAACGAGTTTTGAATTTTTAAAATTTAGATCATAGGTATCTTTGCATTGAGGTTCAAAATCATTAGCGAAGACTGTTTTAAAACCGGCATTTTCAAATCCTAGCCTAATACCCCCAACACCAGCAAAAAGGTCTATTGTCTTAAAACCATGTTTTGTCTTTTTTGTTACTACTTTCTCCGGTTGATCAGAGATATTACTAATAACTTGGACAACCACACCTCTTACTTCCACTTCTGTTCTGAAAAGAGGAGACATGCTAGGATTTCTTGGTTCTAGTCTAAATCTGGTCTTTTCACGGTATAATTTTTTAAGTGTAGTTTTATCTTCGTCAATTATTGCGACAACAGTTTGCCCATTTTCCGCCACTGACTGTTTTTTGATTATTACAATATCTCCATCAAAAATCCCTTCATCAATCATACTATTCCCGACGACTCGCAAAGCATAATATCCCTCAGCAGTTTTTATATTGGGGTTTATTATAGATACAGTATCCTCAATCTCCTCAATAACCTCTATTGGAGCTCCGGCCGCGATTCTGCCAATGATAGGGATTTCAATAATAGACTTGATCTCTTTTCTGGGGGAGAGGCTTCTGGCGGAATTTTCAGATTTTGAGAGGTAACCTTTCTCTTTTAATGAGTTAATGTGTTCGTGGATAGTGGAAATAGCCTTGAGTTCCAGCTTTTTTCTTATCTCTTCAATGGTCGGGGATATCCCATTTTCAGCCATATAGGTATTTATAAAATCATAGACCTGTTTTTGTTTTTTTGTGATATTTGACATATTGCAATGAAAATTAGTTTGCGCTACAGTTCTATTATAACCGAACATAAACCGAATACCAAAGCAAAGTTATCCACAAATAGCTATATGGATCAAAAAAATTTAAGTGTAAAATTATAGGATGAAAAACTACGCTAAAGTCGGAGGGAAGCAGGAGAGACCGGCTTATCGGACGCCGTCACGTTGGCTGGCCAAGCGAAGCACTCAGCCGATTCTCAAAATCAAATTCAATCAGGGCAAGGGCAAAAAATTCCAACCCTAAAAAAGTAAAAGCCGGGCGGTGTTGGTCACCGCTCGGCTTTTTGTTTCTGGCTACTCTTCCTCCTCAAGGTTGGCCTCGGTCAATCGCTTCTCAGTGAAGCTCTCTATCTGGCGGGTCATTTCTTGAAGATGTTCGAGATCAGTCCGATCGTAGATTCCAATCGGGTCATCCCAATGGTCGGAATACCTCAAACGACCTTGGTCATTCGTACCGATATCAAACAAGAACCCTCTCAACGACCAGTGTCCCTCGTCGAGAAAAAGAGTTACATCTTCCGGAATTTCATCGCTGAGCGACAGGCCACCAGTTCCGTCACAGGACAGAACCACCAAATCTTCAGTCTTCATTTTTGCCACCTCCTTCTGGGGGGATATTAGCATATTTACAATCCTTGTAAAACGAGGACAGATTTTTCCCCATGTCCCCATGTCCGACATGGGGAGATTTTTAATATACCGCTGCTTTCAACGACCGCCCAAAGTAGTGGTATATAGTTTTTGTTTGGCCCTCTTTTTTGCTATTATAATTTCATGAGTATTACAATTATTTTAGTTGGTCTTTTGGCCTTAGCCGTCGGTTTTGGCGTGGCGTGGCTGTTGGCCAAGCGGGGAGTGACCGGTTCTTTGAGCCAAGATAGCTCGGCCATGATGATGCTCCAGAATCAGCTCAATACCCTGATCAAAACTGTTGATGACAAATTGGGCGAGTCGTCTCGCCACATGCAGAATTCGATCCAAACTCAATTTGCTGAATCGTCAAAGATTATCCGTGATGTGACCGAACGTCTGACCAAACTCGACGAGACCAACAGGCAAGTGGTCAGCTTTGCCGACCAGCTCCAGTCTCTCCAGGATATTCTGAAAAATCCGAAACAGCGGGGGATTCTGGGTGAATATTATTTAGAGACCTTACTTAAAAATGTCCTACCAACCGGCTCTTATCAAATGCAATATCCTTTTGCCGATGGGACGATCGTCGATGCGGTGGTTTTTGTCAAAGAAAAAATCATCCCCATCGATTCCAAATTCTCTTTGGAAAATTATAATCGTCTGGCTGAAGAGAAAGATCCCGTGGAGCGTGAGCGTCTAGAAAAAGCTTTCAAGGCCGATCTCAAGTTGCGCATCGATGAGACTTCAAAATACGTCAAACCGTCCGAAGGAACCATGGATTTTGCTTTTATGTTTATCCCTCACGAGGCGGTCTATTATGATCTGTTGGTGACTCAGGTCGGAGCGGTCAAAGTCAATACTCGGGATTTGGTGGAATACGCCTTCAAGGAAAAGCACGTTATTATCGTCTCTCCGACCTCCTTCCTAGCCTATCTCCAGACCGTCCTACAGGGCCTAAAAGCCCTCCAGATCGAAGAATCAGCCAAGGAGATACGTCAGCGGGTCGAGGAGCTGGGTAAGCATATTGGGGCCTACGATCAGTATATGCAGAAGCTAGGGGGTGCCCTGGGGACGACCGTTAGCCACTACAATACGGCCCACAAGGAGCTCAAGAAGATCGATAAGGACGTTCTCCGTATTTCAGGGGAAGGGGCCGGAATCGAGCCCCTGGTGCTCGAAAAGCCTAGTCTGGACGACTAACCCACCCTTGCTAAAATATGGCTTTTAGTATAGAATAACCCCTATGAAATTCGCTGTCATTCAAACTGGTGGAAAGCAGTATAAAGTTACCGAGGGCGACGTTTTAAACGTCGAGAAGCTCCCCAAGGGCTCTTCGGAGACGATTGCTTTTGATAAAGTCCTCTTGATCGACAATGGCAAGGACACCATGATTGGCGCCCCTTATCTCGAGGGTGCAGTGGTGACTGCTAGCCGAGTCGAAGATGGCCGGGACAAGAAAATCACCGTCATCAAATACAAGAACAAGATCCGTTACAAGAAAACTCAGGGTCACCGTCAACCATTCACTAAAATCAAAATCGAAAAAATCGGCTAGAAGCCGATTTTTTCTTGTTACGCTTAAGATTTCCTCGCCAAGCTATTTTTAAGGGTACGGATTTCCTTAGCCCTATGGAATAAATTTGTTCAAAAACTTTCTTAATTTCAAAACCCAGACCCCTGCCTGCGGCAGGCAGGCAAGCCCAACCATTTTGAAATTAAGAAAGTTTTTTTGACAAATTTCGCTATGTTATTCCATGGGGTTCACCCTGTCGAGTAGCAAAGCTAAATTTGCAAAGCAAATTTACTCTACAGGGTGAACTTGAAAAATACTGAAGCGTTCGCTATCTATTTTCGTCGAAAACGTGCTCGTTTTGACGTGATTTTTACACATAAAAATCAACCCCCTAAAAAACACTTGGCTCGAAAATCCCAAACACATACGTCTGACTTCTGTGGCTTCTCGCAGGGCAGGTTTGTGCTATTGATTATATTCTAAAATATGATATAATGAAATAAGAGAATATCTTCTTGGGTGGTCCGAGAGGATTAAGTTCATTTAGAAAGGAGAGGTGAAGTGGATACTAAGAAAAAACGTCGAACAGAGTTTTTCCCCGGCAGTTCAAAAGTCGTGATGATGGATGGACCAGGCTTTCCCAATTTTGTTCCCCAACATATTCCCGATGAACCCCGTGTTCTTGGTAATTTTTATAACACCGGTATGGGGGTATATTGGGCAAAAGATTGGCCTGGGACAAAGTATCGTAAAAATGGAAGCAAAATGCGACTTTTGGTACCAAACGGTCGTCGAACTTGGGTTTATCTCGGCGATGGTGTTCGCGTCAGACATCTGGGATTTTCTTCACACGAAAATAATGGAAGGAGGAGTGCTTCGGTTTTGGTTCGTTGTGATAGCATGATTTGGAAATTGAGACTGAAACCGTTTCAGATGTTCTATGTAGTTGAGATTTTTATAGACCAAGCCGTCTTTAGGACCGCTAGTCGATACTATCAAATTCCGGAACATGCTTTGTGCGACTAGTTCTTAACTTCCAAACGTCTACCCCAACTCTCTTTTTGGAATATTAAATCCAAATTAACCGCTTTAGATAATTTTTATCTACATTAAGCGGTTTTTTTGTCGATAATTTAGTGGCGGTTGGAGAGGGCGTTTTTGAGGGTGTCGGGATCGGAGTATTCGATTTCAAGGCCACCAGACAGTCCACGACCAAGGAGGGAAAATTGAAAGTGATATTTTTCGACCAGACTAGCCAAGCGTTCTTTGAGATATTCGATAGTGTGATCAGCTTCGGTGGTGACCGCAAAAGCTAGGATCACCTCGGTTAATTGACCAGCGCTGGCTAATTTTTCTATTTGTTTGATTAGGCTAGCGATGCGGATCTTTTTTTCAGGTTCTTTTTCTAAAATTGGTACCAGGCCACCGAGGACAAAATACTGGCCCAAATAAGTACCGGCTTTTTCGATGGCTTCGAGATCGGCATCTTTTTCTATCACTAGTAATTGACCATTGCGACGATGTTGATCGAGACAAATCGGACAGGAACGACTATCGTCGGCTTCATGACCGTCTTGGAAAAACCGTCGACAGTCTGGACAAACACTGACCAGACGAGGTAATTCGGCAATCAGTTTGGTTAGTCGATGATGGAGGGTGCTGTCTTGTTGCAGTAGAAAATAAACAAAACGCTTGGCTTGACGTGGGCCTATGCCGGGGAAACGTTTGAAGATCTCGGCTAGTTCGTTGATGATACTATTTTGCATAATGATCAATTTTCAGTTCACAATTTACAATGAATTTTCAATTTTATAATTTCTCGGCCGTGCTCGAAATAAATTTTCAAACAAAAAAACCTTTGGCCGTATTTTATTGAAAATTGGATTATTGATCATTGATTGAAAATTGTAAATTGATGCTTGGAAATTTTTTAGAAGGTTCCAAAATCTCCCCCTTGCTGATTTTTATCAATCGAGACAAAACTGGTCCGAGCTTCGTCAAAGTAAAGTTTAATACTCCCGGTCGGGCCGTTGCGGTGTTTTTCAATCATAATTTCAGCAATATTTTTCTGGTCAGACAGCTCGTTTTGTTTATCTTCACGGTGAATAAACATCACCACATCAGCATCCTGTTCAATGGAACCGGAGTCGCGGAGGTCAGACAGGCGTGGTTTACCACCACGTTGTTCGACAGCACGAGAGAGCTGAGAGAGAGCAATAACTGGCACTTCGAGTTCACGAGCGAGCTGTTTGAGCGAGCGGGAGATTTCGGTTACCTGTTGAACCATTGATTCACTAGAAGTGCGGGGGACCATTAGTTGGAGATAGTCCACAATGATTAGATCCAAACCAAACTCACCTTTGAGGCGACGAGCTTCGGCTTTCATTTTAACAATGTTGTTGGAAGATTCGTCGTCAATATAAATCGGAGCGGAAGACAGGGCGGCCATAGCGTCACGAATCCGGGCTAGTTCCTCCTCGCTGTTGACCTTACCAGTTCGCAGTTTCCAGGAATCAACATAACTTTCAGCCGAGATGACGCGATCGACTAGTTGGTGAACGCTCATTTCGAGAGAAAAAATAGCCACATGATGTTTGTGACGAATAGCGGCATTTCTGGCAATATCTAGAGCTAGAGAAGTCTTACCCATGGACGGTCGAGCGGCCAGAATAATCAAATCTGATTTTTGAAAACCGGCTAGTTTTTCATCAAGATCGGGAAAACCAGAACGAATACCCCGAATTTGGTCGCTATGTTTGCTGAGATGTTCGAAACGCTCCCAAGCTTCGACTAGGGTGTCTTTGATGGCCACAAAACGCTTTTTGGTAAAATTACTGGCGTTAAAAATAATTTTTTGGGCTTGATCAAAAACCGAATCAATATCTTCGTGTTCGTTATAACCGAGCTCGGAAATGAGGTCGGCGGAATCGATCAGGGTACGAAGAGAAGATTTCTTTTGGACAATCTCGGCATAATATTTTAGGTTGGCGGCAGAGGGGACGAATTCAATCAGCTCAGCCAAGTAGCTACTGCCACCGGCAGAATCGAGCTGGCCATTTTGTGATAAAAAAGAAGTGACAGAGACAATATCAATCGGCTCACCTTTTTCTGACAAGGCAAACATCGTTTTGAAAATCAGTTTGTGTTTGAGGGCGTAGAAATCATCGGGCTTAACCACATCGACAATATCATATAGGCCAGTCGGCTTGATTAACAAAGCGCCCAAGAGAGCCTTCTCGGCCGAGAGGTCTTGGGGAGGCATTTTCAGCCGGCTGGCCACGGCCGTCGAGGTCGGCACGGCTAGCTGGCGATTTTGGGATTGGAAAGGTTGAGCCATTTACCCTGTTGAGTAAGATTTGACCTTACTTTAATTAAATTAATTTTATTCCGACCTTAATACTAAAGTGATTTTTGACACACCTGGAGATCTATGTCAAATCTAAATTTTGTTTCCAAAAGACAAAATTTTACTCATCTGGGGTGATGGAGACCCTGTGGAATAGCATAGCTAATTTGTCCCATGACAAATTATTCCACTGGGTAAAAACATTTTAGCACGAAGTTTCGTGCCGGCGCCAAGGCTAAAAGCTGGCTAAAAGGGGACAAGCGGTGGATAGAATAGTTTGAGCCATAAAACTATTATTTAGCAAGACCTTTTTAAGGGTACGGATTTTTCGAAGCTTGAAAAATCCTGAAGTTTTCGCGCCGTCGCGCTCAAAACCCCCTTTAAAAGGTTTGCTAACTAATTTGAAGTTTTATGGCTTTTGGTGAAAGGGGTGGTTAAATCTTGCCCTTTTTTCGGAGGGTGGCTCCGTTGTCGGTGTCGAGGATATCGTAGCCTAAATCAGAAATTTGTTCTCGTATCTGATCAGATAGTTGCCAATCTTTTTCCTGACGAGCTTTCTCGCGTTTCTCAGCTAACAATTCAATGTCTTCTGGAATTTTTTCAATAACTAAATGTTCGGCAATTTTTAAACCGAGGACTTGGTCAAAGTCGAGTAGAGTGGCCAATTTGTTGGCCGGGGGAACACCGTCATTTTTGCTTAGTTCCCAGGTGATCGCTAGGGCTTGGGGAAAATTGAGATTATTTTCGAGGCTGGCAATAAATTTTTGTTGGTAGTTGGGATTGACGGCTCCGACAGTATCTCCCTCTTCTTTTTTCCAACCACGAGCCAGATTGATTAATTTCTGCCAAGCGCTGTCTGCCCCCGCCAAGGCTTCCCAAGTGAAGTTAATTGTTTGGTCATAACTACTTTGTAAAACAAAATAGCGATAGGCGAAGGGATTGGATTCTTTTGCCTCTAAATCTTTTAGAACATAAGTATTGCCTAATGATTTGGACATCTTTTTGCTATCAACTAAAACATGTTCCGAATGGAGCCAGTATTTAACAAAGTCCTGACCAGTCAGAGCTTTGGACTGGGCCATCTCATTGGTGTGATGAGGAAAGGCGAGATCAACTCCGCCAGTATGAATATCGACAGTCTTATCTCCAAAGGCCAGACGGTTGATGGCGGAACATTCGATATGCCACCCCGGACGACCACGCCCGAGAAGCTCGTGATCCCAGCCAATATTAGCGTCCTCGGCGGTTTGAGCTTTCCAGAGAACAAAATCGCTGAGATTGTTTTTATCATATTCATCGACTTTGACTCGGGCGCCGATTTTTTGGCCTTCAATAAATTTCTCGCCAATTAGTGAACCGTAGTCGCCGAAGGTTTGTTGATATTTTTCAATACTGAAATAGGTACTGCCGTCATCAGCTTGATAGGCAAAGCCTTTATCAATCAAAGCCACAATAAAACTTTGAATCTCGGCCATCGCTTCGGTGACTTTGATAAATTTAATATTTGTCTTCGAGATATTGACGGCATCGAGGTCAGTCAGAAAAGTCTGATAAAATCTATCAGTATATTTTTTGAGATCTTCGTCTGAGGCCTGAGGACCAAACTCGGCGATGGCACCCTTGATGGTTTTGTCATCAACATCGGTAATATTCATCACCCAATCTGGGTTAAAACCAGCAAATTTTAGAGTACGATAAAGCAGGTCGGCAAAGATATAGGCCCGGAGATTGCCAATGTGGGCATGATTGTAGACCGTCGGCCCGCAGGTGTAGAGGTTGACTGCTGGTGGATCAAGAGGGTTAAAGACTTGTTCGGAACGTCCGAGGGAATTAGAGAGGGTTAGAGCCATTTCTTATGTTTAACAAATAAAAAGGTCACTATCAAGCAAGTAGCCATAATTGTTAAAATAATGAAAAACCCATTTTCAGTTTTGATAATCGGCATATTGCCGTCAGAACCGCTCATGCCGAAAATGGTGCCAATTAGAGTGAGGGGTAAGAAGATAAAAGAAACAACGGTCAAAACTTTCATCGTCTCATTAGTTTTAATCGAAAGTAACGATTCGTTGGTGGAGCGGAGTTCATTGAAAGTCTCGCGTTGATTTTCCAACATGGACCAGACTTTTTCGTATTGGCCAATGATCGATTTGGTATAATAACCAAATTTGTCGCCGTAAAAATCGCGCCCCGCTAGATCGAGGGAGGCGAGGATACTGCGGTGAGCTTTGAGGGCCCACTTAAAATCGAGAAAATCGCGGTTGAGCTTGGCTAGGACGGAGACGGTTTCTGATTCATAACCAGAAAAGATTTTGTCCTCGATTCGCTTAAGATTGTCATTGAGATATTCTAGTCCCGGCTCTAGTGATTGGTAAATCTGATCAATCATATAATAGAATAACATGCCGGCGTGAATCTCATTGTCTTTCTTTTTGCTGAGGGCCGAGTTGGATTCAAAAACTTCGGCAAATTCATTGAGCTGTTGGACTGGCTGATAGTGAGTGGTGATGAGAAATTCTTTGCCCAGAATAAAGTCCACCTCAAATATCTCTCGGCGATGTTCGGCATTGTTACCAAAGAAATTACTAACTGGAAAATGCAAGACTAAATAAATAAAATCGTCATAGAGATCAGCTTTTGGTCGGGCACTCGGGACTCGTAGTTCGTGAGCCACTAGGGTGGGAATATCATACTGTTTGGATAATTCCTCAATCTCATCGCGAGTCGGGGTTTCAATATCTATCCAAGTAATATTTTTATATTTTATTTGTCGAAGCATTATAATATAAGTATAACTCGATGATTGTTTGACCTCAAGTATTTTGTTTGCGATAATTGGGATAACTTATGAGATACTACAAACTTTATGCCGTGGGGGCGGCTATTTTTATCATCGTCATTGGTGGTACTTTTTGGTTAGGCCTCTATCTGGGCTACAGCAATCAACCCGCCATCTTGCGTTTTACTGGTATTTCTGGCAAAGAAACTGTGGCGATTGCCGGCCAAGCTGATTTTGCGCCGTTTTGGAAAGCTTGGGCTTTACTCAATGAGAATTTTGTTGATAACAGTACCTCCTCAAAAAAAGTGGTGACCGATCAAGACCGAGTGTGGGGGGCGGTATCGGGTCTGACTGACTCGCTGGGTGATCCTTATACTGTCTTTATGCCCCCAGAAAAGAAAGTTCGTTTTGATGAAGATATTGCTGGCAATTTTGGTGGTTTGGGTATGGAAGTTGGGGTTCGTGATGGAGCAATAACTATTATTTCACCACTGCCTGACTCTCCAGCTAAAAAAGCGGGCATTATGTCTGGTGATGTTGTGGCTAAAATTAACTCTACTTCGACAGTTAGTTTGAGTTTAGATGAAGCCATAAAATATATGCGGGGGCCGAAAGGAACGAAAGTTCATCTGACTTTGATCCGAGAAAAAGTTAACCATTCGATTGAGATTGATGTGGTTCGCGATACGATTGTTTTGCCGACGATTGAAACCAAAGACTTAGGAAATGGTGTCTATCAAATCAGTCTCTTTAATTTTTCGGCTCAATCGCCAAATCTTTTTCGCGATGCTTTGGAAAAATTCTTGCGGAGCGGAAGTGATAAATTGATTTTTGATTTGCGCGGTAATCCCGGTGGTTATCTCGAGGCGGCGGTAGATATCGGGAGTTGGTTTTTACCGGAAGGGAAAGTAATCGTCAAAGAAGAACGAGGTCAAGACAAGGCCGAAACCATTTATCGCAGTAAAGGTTATAATATTTTCGCCAAATTAAATCGCCAGGTGAAGGTGGTCGTTTTGGTGGATCAAGGGAGCGCCTCGGCGGCGGAAATTTTGGCTGGTGCTTTGTCCGAAAATGGTGTGGCCAAGCTCGTTGGCCAGAAGACTTTTGGCAAAGGTTCGGTCCAAGAATTGATTCCGGTGACTAGCGATACTTCTTTGAAAGTGACGGTCGCTCGTTGGCTAACCCCCAAAGGCAATTCGATTTCTCATAGCGGGATCACTCCTGACGTCGTTGTTTCGATGACCGCCGAAGATGTCCAGAAGGGGAGAGACCCACAGAAGGATAGGGCGGTAAAGATTTTGTTGGGGAAATAAATTTGTTCAAAAACTTTCTTAATTTCAAAACCCAGACCCCTGCCTGCGGCAGGCAGGCAAGCCCAACCATTTTGAAATTAAGAAAGTTTTTTTGACAAATTTCGCTTCGCTATTTTATATGTGGATATCTTTTTCCTTGACTGGACAGTTCGATTGTTATATTGTATAGAACAGAGGATCTTTTGGAAGGTTGGGGAGTTTAACTCGAGGAGGGGAGATACATGTCAAACGTAGTATCCTGGTCCGAATTCTATCTCTTGAGGCGATGCTCTGGACTGCCGAGCGTGTCCGAGCTCAAACTGGCTCATGATGAGTTGGTGGCAAGTTATGGGCCGGATGTGGTTAAGCGACATCTCGAAAAGCTTGAGGCTGTGTCCGATCCCAGCTTAAGCCGAAAGTGGATTCTCTTCTTTGATGATGGTCAGCCCATCAACTACATCGCCAAATTGGAAGGAGTTTCTCCTTCTTCGGTCAAGCGGAGCTTGGCCAAGGCGATGAAAGAGTTGACGGACCAAGTGGCCAAAGAAGAAGCGGATGAGGAGACTAACCAACCGATGTCCCACGCCTTTGCCTGACTGGCCGAGGCCCGTTTTTACCCACCACACGACAGGATGTCGTCTGGTGGGTTTGTTTTTTGGTCATTTTTCGCTATAATCCGAGCTATGAATCCCGTTAGAGATAGCGGACGCCACAAAAGTATAAGCCAATATGACCAAATCATTTTTAATAGCCACATTAACTAAAATAGGTAACGGGCAATCGTCCGCGTCCTATCTCTAACGGGATGAAGATTATTCTCTTACAAGATGTGCCAAAAGTGGGGAAGCGTCATGAGGTCAAAGAAGTGGCGGATGGTTTTGCTCGCAATGTCTTGTTGCCGAGTAAAAAAGCAGTGGTGGCTACGCCAGTTATGATGGCGCAAATTAAACAAACTCAAGAGCAAAAAGCCCAGTCAGTGGCTCACGAGGATCAGCTTTTCTTGGCTCTGGTTAAAAAACTGCGTGAGACGAATTTGGTGGTCAAGGCCAAAGCTGGCAAGGAAGGACATCTTTTTGCTTCGGTCAAGGCTGATGAGATTATCACTTCAGCTCAAGGTTTAGGTTTAGATATTAAAAAAGATTGGATCGTGATTAATGAGCCAATAAAAATTATTGGCGAACATGAGATCGAATTAAAAAGGGGAGGGAAGTCAGAAAAAATAAAAATTAAAATTGAAGCTTAAAATGAAATGCGCCCCGACCGGTAAACCTGGTCGGGGCGCGTGCTGTTTCTAAGGTGGTCACGTTGGGGCTGGGCCCGTTTCCTCGTTCTCGTCGTTGGCGGACATGGCCCCGTGTCTTTCTGAGAAGTATATGAAAACAAGTACTGCCGGCCAGGCCAATGTCAGTGCCACAAAGCTGAAGATGAAGTTCAAGGCGTCCTGCGCCTTGCGCTCGGCCCATAGGCGGTAGCACCAGATCGCTAATCCCACGATCAGATACAATTTGAGCCAAAACATGGTCAAACCCTCCCTTTCTTGAGAAGACCGTTAAATTTGCTTCCAACAAAAAAATACCACAATATTTGTAACTAAGCAAGACCAAACAAAACCCGCCCCCTACCAGACGGTAGAGGGCGGGTTTTTCATTTGGTCTTGCCCCGTAGTGAAATTTTAAAAAATTTCTACTGCGCGGGTTAAATGACGCTCACCTTTTTAATGACCTTGGTCTGGCCGTCAAAAGTCGTTTTGCGGACGTTAGAGAACTTGACGGTGCCTGGCTTGTCGGCAAAGAGGGTGTGATCGTTGCCCATGCGGACGTTCTGACCAGGGACAATGCGAGTGCCTCGTTGACGAACGAGAATAGAACCGGCTTTGGCGATCTCGCCATCGTAGAGCTTGGTACCAAGATACTTTGGAGCGGAATCACGTAGGTTTTTAGCTGTACCTCCAGCTTTACGATGTGCCATATCTGTTTATTAGTGGTTAATTTGCTAAAATAATATCAGGTAAATCTTTTTGTTTTTCACAATCAGATAAATTTCAAAATCCAGACCCTCGTCCTCTCGACTTTTTAATTTATAAACCCAGGCCTAAACCCAACCGTTTCTAAATTAAAAAGTTAGGAGGACAAGCGGGACCTTTTGAAACTTATCTGATTGTAAAAACCGCAAAATTTCTTCCTAAAAATACAATGGTGATTATAACCGACTTGCGAGAGAAAATCAAGGGGATTATTGACCGCCTCCGGCCCCACGAGGGGGCGCTTTGGGCTTTGGCCATGGTGATAGTTTGTAGCCTCTTGGGACTTGGTCTGTGGCGACTGGCTAGTTCTGGTGGTAGTCTAGAGCCGATTACCATTGAGCACGGAGTGGATTTTGCGGAGCGATATCGACAGGAACAGGGCAGAGGAGTAGGGGTCGGAAATCCTAGTCCAAACTCCCCTGTCAGGGAAGCTGAAACTAACCTGGTAGCTAATATTTCTGGATCCTCAGATCGGTTGGTGGCTTCCAAGAATGGCACTAGATACTATTATGAACACTGCGCCGGAGTGAAGAGAATCAAAGAAGCTAATAAAATTTATTTTGATACCAAGGCCGAGGCAATTGCTCGAGGTTTGACTCTGGCCGCCAATTGCCAGTAGGTTTTTTACCACCAGTCTTAACGACCGTTAAGAGTTGTGGTAACAATTAGTTAAATTTTCTAATGTAAACAATTCCTACGGCCGTAGGAATTGTTTACATGCAGTTGGAACCGTTATTTTTATGGCAACTTGACAGATTAGTAAAATTCGTGTCAAAGCCTAGAAATCCTGATTGGAAGTCAAAATGGTAAATAATAGATTTTAATTTTTTAAACTAACCATAGTGGTTTTGGAGAGAGGAGTGGGTCCAGAATTTTTTAGGTGCAAATAGCGAGGGGAATTTATTTTTTATTTTTATGGTCAGATCGTGAGGGGAGAGCTTTTTTTGCTGGTTTACGAGAGAGATACTATGTCGCACATCATTTATTTTGCGACCTATCGCACAAAAAACCACCCGCCGAGCAATTTGCTCGGCGGGTGGTTTTTTACTTACTACTCTTTACTTATCTGCTGGCCAGACTTTTATTATTCTCCGGTTTGTTAACAGTTTTCCAGCAAGGTCGGCTACTGCTCCAATGTTGGTTACCCTCATTCTTCATCAGCCACATAGCATAGCCCACGTTACCTTTTGCGGTATAAATATTATAACCAAGCTTTTCAGCCGTCTCGAGATGATACTTTTCATTGACCTGGTAGATGCCAACATCCAACGGATTGACTTTACCACGAATAACCTCGCCGTTGTCGTCGTATTGAGTTAGTCCGCTCTCACATTTGGCAATCTCTAAAGCCGTCTCGGTATGGATGCCATATTTGGAGCTGGTACTAATGATCAGTTGTTCTATCGGCGTGACGTGTTCACGTTCAACAGCGACTGGTGCCACAGCATTGACCTTGGTGGTCGTAGAGTCAATCGGGAGAACCGGATTGATCTGGGTGGCAAGTATGAGGGTGGCAAGACCTATTTGGAGGGTTTGCAAAATAAGCGCAAAAGAAAAACTAGCTATAAGCTAGTTCTTCAAATAGTTACTACATTACGACACTAGAATTCATTCATAACAGCTAATCGGTATGTCTATAGGTTAGCATAGGTGGGTTAAAAAATCAAGCAAAAAAGGCCGTTTTTAAGCCTATTTGTGGTCTAGTTGCCCTTATTTTAAGCCATATCTTGCTAAAAAGGCTTTCCGGCCCAAAATAGCCTTTTTTTGGCTTTTGAGCGGAATTTTGGGCCTAGTAGGTAGCCTACTCGCCTCTTGACGGATTTACCCCGTGGAGTAAAAATCTTCTAGATTTTTTGACACTAAACGTGTCATACTTGCTCCGTAGAAAACATAGACACCTCATGATATACTTTGGGTAATGAAAACATCAAAGTCACCTAACGCCATTGCCGTGGTGGCCTACGCCACCGCCAAACGAGCCATACCACCATACCTGCATTTA
>Ga0208375_1002498_pt1 | contig 17262 bp, 17 predicted proteins | sample RifOxyD1_FD_184038 | JGI IMG/M metagenome (GOLD analysis project Ga0208375, IMG submission 184038) | Soil microbial communities from Rifle, Colorado - Rifle Oxygen_injection D1 (SPAdes) | ecosystem: Environmental > Terrestrial > Deep subsurface > Rock core/Sediment | place: Rifle, Colorado... | reverse complement strand
GGGCACGCCGGCGCAAGGCACGGCACCTCTGATCTTGAGCCGCCCCTCGCCCTCAACCCAGACGCTCGTGCCGGGCCAGGGATCAAGCGCCCTGATTTTTCTGTAAAGCTCCGCAACCGGCCTTGAAGGGTCAAGCCACTCCATTTCCTTGGTGAGTTTTGGCGCACAAGTCGCCAGACTTTCTTCCTGTGTATGCGCGGGCAGGGCGCCGTCCGAAAGCCCCCTCACGGTCTTCACCAGGAGCGCCGCCCCCATCGCGGCCAGCCGGTCGTGCAAAGAGCCGGCGGTCTCATCCGCCGCAAGCGGGGTTTTTTCCTGCAATAAAATATCCCCTGCATCGAGCTTTTCTATAATGCGCATCGTGGTCACGCCGCTCTCTTTATCACCCGCCAGAATGGCCGCCTGTATCGGCGCGGCTCCGCGCCAGCGCGGCAGCAGCGAGGAATGCAGATTGACACATCCGAGGCGGGGCAGCTCGATCACGTTGCGCCGGAGGATCTGCCCGTAGGCCACGACTATAATGACATCCGGCTTCAGGGCCGAGAGCTTTTCAAATTCACCGGGCGCGGTAAGTTTTTCCGGTTGGAATACCTGAAGCCCGAGCTCAAGCGCCCTCATTTTTACCGGACATGGCCGGACCTCGAGCCCCCGCCCCACCGGCCTGTCGGGCTGCGTGTAGACTGCGCAAATGCGCACTGCCAAATCGCCGCGCATCCCCGCCAGCGCATCAAGCGCCGGCACGGCAAATCCGGGGGTTCCCATGAAAACAGCATCCAACATCACAATCCCTTGCTGCGACGGCTGCCCCTTGGCTGCCGCGGCTCCGGAAAATCATCGCCCCTTTCGTCGCGCTCCTTGCGTTCTTCGAGCAATCTGCGTTTCACCATTTTCTTTTTCAGCGGGTTCAGACGGTCAATAAAAAGCTTTCCGTCAAGATGATCGATTTCATGCTGAAACGCGACAGCCTGGAATCCCTCGGCCCTAAGTTCCCTGGCGACACCATCGACATCAAGATACCTGATCTTGATTTTATCGCTCCGGGTCACCTCCGCATTGAATCCGGGCACCGACAGACAGCCTTCCGAAAATACTATTTTTGCTTCCTTGAGAACAATCTCCGGATTGATCACCACGATCGGCTTCTTGTTGCTGATGAGCGCCCCCGCCACGACCTCCGCGCCCTCCGGGACGCTCCCGTCTTCGGGCAGGTCTTCCATCTCAAAGCCCGTATCGACAACAAGTATGCGCTTCAAAATCCCCACCTGGTTTGCCGCAAGTCCGACGCCGGGGGCGTTATACATTGTTTCGAGCATGTCATCGACCAGGCGGCGTACGTCCTTTTCCACGCGCTCAAACGGCTGCGCCACCTGTGAAAGGACCACATCAGGAAAAGTTTGAATCTTGAGCCTTGCCAATTGTACCTCTAATGCTGCCTGCGCGTCACCATTATGCCCGCAAATGCCGCAAACACGGCGCTCGGAAGCCAGGCAGAAACCACCGGCGGAAGCGCACCGTTTGTTCCAAGCGATAGACCCACCGAATAGAAAAGCCAATAGAAAAAAGTCACCGCAAGGCAAAGACCGATGTCCTTGGCAAATCCGCCTTCGCGGCGGTTTCTGACCGAAAACGGCACGCCCAGCACACACATCACAATGGGTATGAAACTCAGGCTTATTCGCGAATGGAGCCTTACTTCGTAGGCCTTGGTCTCAACGCCGCTGTGTTTGGTCTTCTGGATGTACCGGTAGAGCTCCTTGATCCTCAGGCCGTCGACTTCTTTTTCGATTTCCTGGAAATCCTGCGGATTTTCGGCAATAAGCAAATCCTTTTCGGCGAATTTGCGGGTGTTCGGAAACGAATCCTCCGCCGAAAACACCGTCACGGTGCCGTTCAGAAGCTTCCAGCCATCACGGGTATAGGTGGCCTTCTCGGCGTCGATCACCTGGATAAGATTGAATTTATCGTCGAACATGTAAACAGCCATGCCAAGAATGGTCCGGGTCCTGGCGTCAAAAGTGCGCAGGTTGTAGATCATGTCCTTCGAGCGGTACCAGATCTTGTTTTGCCTGAAGTCGAGATAAAAGTCGGTCTTTTTTTTCATCTCGCGCCAGTAATAAGTGGTTCTTTTTTTGAAAAGCGGCGGCAATATGCGGTCCTGCAACACCAGCGACAGGCATGACACGATGAACACCACGGACATCACGACAATCACGATTCTGCCCAGTCCGATTCCGATCGAATAAAACGCCGTAAGCTCGTTGGTGCGGTTGAACCCCGAAAGCGTCATTACCGTCGAAATCATGATCGCCGGCGGCATCATCTGCACCACGATCTGCGGAAGTCCGAGAAGATTGTAATAAACTATCTGGTATGTGGGATACGAATGATCAAGCAGCTGGCTCAGCATCGCCTGGAATACGTACAGGGATGCAAGCGCGGTAATGGCCAGGAAGATGTTCCTGACATAGGTTGACACAATGTAGCGGTCGATGGTGTTCATGACTTACCTGTTTTTTACTCTACAACTCCTGCCATTTAAGGGTTATTGTATGATAAATATGACAGACAGTACACAGGACAAGTCCAAGCCCAAGAGTAAAAAAAAATGGATCATCGAAAACGTCACCTCCCTTGGTCTGGCGCTGCTGCTGGTGTTCATGATCCGTTCAAGCGTGATCGAGGCGTTCAAGATCCCGTCCGGCTCCATGATCCCGACGCTTCTCATCGGCGACCATATTTTCGTGAACAAGTTCTCGTATGGATTCAAAATTCCGTTTTCAGACCTTGTCACCCCAAGCCCGGTCTACATCATCAAGCGCGACCCGCCGAAGCGCGGCGATATAATCGTATTCAAGTATCCAAAAGACGAGAGCTTTTATTACATCAAGCGCGTGGTCGGGGTTCCGGGGGATGTCATCGAGATCCACAGCAAGGACCTTTTTATCAACGGCAAACCCGTCCCCAAGGATCTTGTCGCGGTTGACCAGTCTGAAAAGATTTTTCAAAAGCTCGACGATCCCAAGTACAGCCGCAACAATCTTGATCTTTATAAAGAGAAGAACGATGCGCTCGAACATTTCATTTTGCACGACAAATCCAACTTCCTTGACGAAAACCGCGGTCCCATCACCGTTCCGCCCGAAAATCTTTTTGTAATGGGCGACAACCGCGACTTTTCAAACGACAGCCGGTTCTGGGGTTTCGTGCCCTACCGCAACGTCAAGGGCAAGGCCATGTTCATCTGGCTGTCGCTCTGGGTCAGCTTTTCGGACAGCCAGCTTGTGTTCCGTCCCGGCAGGATCGGGACCGGGCTGCACTGATAATCCAGCTTTCCTTGAAGGCGCGGTCATCTATATAGTCTCAAAAAATGAATCAACAAGGGGTCCGCAATATTGATCCCGGCATTGCGATCAACGTCAATTGCTCCTTGGTTTCTGAATTTTTTTATCATCACCAGAACTGATCTCGAAGAAATGTCAACCAACCTGAGAAAATCCCGCCCTGTCGGATTCCTGACTGGCTGGTGTTTTGCGATACAAATCAAAAGCTGTTCTTCTTTTGCAGAAAATCTCGACAAATACTCCTCAAACCTGCCCCTTCGCTGTTCAATTACGCGCGACAACTCCGCCCTGATCGTCGCTTCGTCAACAATTTTACTTTGAAAATTTTCCATCAAAGAAGCACAGATTATATTTACAGCTTCCGGTACGCGCTTCATGACATCCTGAAGATATTGACTGTCCTGCCTTGAAATTGAAATATCCTGCTGTTTGAACCGTTCCATGATGTACTCATGGTATTCATCATAAGAAATCGGGCCGAACTCAATATCGTATCCAAATCCAGCAAGCGGGGCATTTGCTTTGACAAGCAAATCAGCAAGCAAATGTTTTTTTGATCCAAGTAAAATCACCGGTGTATCAGAAAACTCCTGCAAGCACGCCCTGAACCTTGCTACTGCCTCGGGAACCATGGCAATATCCTGAAATTCATCAAAAACCAAAAGAGCCGGGTGTCTTGTCGCTATTTTTTTTGAAATGATCTCAAAAATGCTTTCAATTGCGAATTTTTTCTTGCCCCCCTCAAACGACATTGAAAGATTGGGCAAATTTGTTGCCGCATCAATTTCCACTTTTGGCCTGAAATTCAACAATAACTTTGTTGCCTGCTCCAAAAGATTTTTCACCGGAAAGGATGATGTGAACGCATTTTCAAAAGCGTTTTGAAGTCTATTGCTTATTGATGCGATATCCTTCACGTCCATAAAATCAGCAAACAATACGAATGCATCTTTATGCCCGGCCTTGAAGTCAGAAATAATCACGTTTTTAATTATGGAAGTTTTTCCATAATTTCTTGGCCCATAGACGACAAGATGGCGCTTTTTTTTGATTCCATCGAGGATAAGGTTTTTTTCTTTCTTTAAATTACAGATGTCATCTCTTGGAAGTAATTTATCAAATATAAAATATTTCATTTTTAGATTATATTACTTTTAGTAACTTACTAAAAGTAAGTTTATAACATATTAATATTATAACATTATCTATTAGGCCGCTCTTGATTTTGATTTCACAAACCAGCACCATGTCGCCACCAGACCGCCCAAACCCGATACCATTCGTTTTACCCCGGCATGCAGTCCGGTTCCAGGATTTGATGTCCGGACAACTAACAGTGATATTCTTGATCTGGTCGTATTGCCTGTTTTACCGGAACAGATATTGCTGTTTCAAGTCACTGAAAGAACCGGTTGACATATGGCATATATACCATATATTGTTTATTGGAGATGTGATTGAAGGCGGATCTTCTGTTCCATCAGAAGATTACGGTGACGGGAGGGTTGCCGCTTGAAGTGGCGGTCGCCGAGCTCAGGGTATTTTCGGTTCCCGTTTCCCTGCATTATCCTGATGGAATAAAGTATTCGCTGTTTCTTGTTTCCAAACCTGCCGGCAGAGTAATTGTCGGATTTGACAATCATCGGCCAAAGGGGCCGCATGTTCACGTGAGGACAAGGGAGATTCCATACGATTACCGTGGGGTTGCCGAGCTTGTGGAAGATTTCTGGCGTTTTCTGAAAAAAGAAGGGTATCAGCCATGAAATTGAAAAAGGTCAGAATCATCATTCATCCTGTAAATGAGATCAAATCCGACTGGAAGGACGCTCTTCGTGGTGAGCGCCGTTTTATTCAAGAACGAGGTACACTGGTTTTTACAAGTTTGTCTTCTGTGGCAAAAATACTGACGCCTTCCCGGATGGAACTATTGGGCGCTATTGCCCGCTACAAGCCTGATTCTATTTATGCTCTTGCACAAATCGTCAAACGCGATTTCAAGAATGTGCATGCTGATGTAAAACTTCTTGCCGAGGTTGGGTTGATCGGGCTTAAACAACACGGAAAACGGGACGCCGTAAAACCGGAACCGCTTTTCTGCGGCATTACGCTTGACTGGGCTGCGTAGGTTTTGCCGGCTCGTGGTAAAAAAAACAGCGGGGTCGCAACAAGGCAGTAGTGGCACAGGCGAATAAAACAGCTCGAATTTCCAACTCGATCGTTCGTAAATGACCGATGATTTCTTCCGGTTTGTACGTTTTTCGTGCCATTTTTTTGCTCCCTCCAAATAATCCCTGTCGCATAATTAAATCACTGCATAACCGTATCCTAATCGCAGCATAATGATGCGATTAGGATGGCTGTATGATGCGATTCAGCAGCGGTTGACTCAGCCGGTCAACTCCTGCGTTTTGCAAAAAAACTACCTAAACTTCCTTAAGTATTGCTTAAGCAGCGGGTCTGCGATGGCAAATCCTTCTTTAGCTTTTTCAAGTACTGAATGGTTTATTAGTTTTTTTGACATTTGGGCAAGTGCTCGTGGAGTAAGCTTTACAATATCAAGAAAATTCTTACTAGTAATTTGCTTAATAGGACCATGTTTTGCGATTGCGATTATTACAGATTCCTCATTTTTTGTAAAAAACGACATATACTCCTCTACTCGACTACGTCTTCGATCAATTACATCGTCAAGCGCCTTGATAATTATTTTTTCGGTTATTTCGGTATTTTCAAAATTATTTAACAAATAATCGCAAACAATATTTATTGGTTCTGGCACGCGATTTAACAAATCTTGCAATTTAGTCGAAACCTCAAGTTTCATTCTAACTTTATTAGCGGCAAATCTTTGCATAATATAATCATGATATTCTTCATATGGTATGGGTTTAAACTCTACATCTTCGCCGATAGAAGCAAATGGAGCCGAAGGTTTGGCAAACATTGTCGATAACAAATGTTTTTTAGAGCCCATAAAAATAATAGCAGCTTTTGATAATTGCTGAATTGAATCACGCAATAATCCCTCGGCTTCATCAACATGTGAAATATCCTGAAATTCATCAAAAACAATTAAAGTCTCACGTTGAGGGCGTATTTTTTCGTTTATTGTTTTAAATACATCCTGAAACCAGGCATATTCTTTTTTTTCTGAATATCCAAGAGTAAGAGCCAATTCACCCGTTTCTGAATTAGTCTTAAATTCTGGGCGCAGACTCATTAATAATTTTTTGGCGCTTTCAATTAATGATTTTCCAAAAAAAGCATCACTAAATGCCTGTTCGAATGCTCGACCAATCCTCTGATTTATTGATTGAATATCCTTAACCTGCATCATGTCTACAAACATAATGAATGAGTTTTTATTTTTCCGTTTAAACTCTGGAATAATTATATTTTTTACTACTGATGTTTTTCCGTAATTTCTTGGTCCATAAACAACAAGTTTTTTTTTATCAAAAACTCCATTTTTTAGGATTTTAATCTCTTTCTGATGATTACAAATATTCTCCGCCTCTAGTAATGTATCAAAAATAAACGACTTCATATAAGCCTCCATTATACTTTTAGTATAATATATAAAGTATTATACTGAAAGTATAAAAGTTATAGCTTTTTGTGAGTCATAGCATGCATCGCCATGGTTAAGGTTTTGAAGTCCTCACGATGCGAAAACCGAGCCTACATCCGGAAAGCTCCCTCCCGCTAGTCAGGCCCTGCCTATAGGCAGAACGGATGCAAGCGCCACGATAAACGCGGGATTCCTCGCTAACATCCCCGACTAAATTAACTGGATCAACCTGAGGCAATAAACCAAGACGCATTTTGTAAATATCCTGCACCCACTCAGTCATATTGCCGATCATGTTGTAAAGACCCCATGCATTTGGCTTCTTCGTTGCTACGTCATGGATTCCCCCCCCCCTTCTATCTTGTTAGCCCCACTAACGTAAAACCATGTATATTCCGACAGCAGCGACACATCATCACCGAATGGATACATCGTCTTCGTCCCGGCTCTTGCCGCATATTCCCACTCGGCTTCGGTCGGAAGGCGATACTCGTATCCATCGTTTTGTCTATTCAGTTTGTCTGTAAAATAACCTATTTCGACCCATGCGACACTTCCAACCGGCTGGTTGGCTCCTTCACTGCACTTATGTCGTAGAGTATACATGCCCATGATTTTCCACTGCGCCAGTGTTACCGGAGTCGTCAGCATCTCAAAACCTTTTGTAAGCGTCACTTGGTGATGGTCCTCATTATTACCCCTGCCTGGTTCACTTGACGGACTGCCCATCATAAAAGTGCCTGGGGCGATCCAGACAAATTTCATTTCCACATTATTTCCTAACTTTTTCACTCCGCTTGGCGTGCCGCTTGGAGCCTTTCCCTGTCTGAATTGACTTGCAGCAAACCTCGCAGCCTCAATTCTCTCCTGCTCCGCACGCCTTGCAGCCTCGATTCTCTCCCGCTCCGCTTTCTTTTCTGCTTCGATCTTCGCAATCTTCTTCTGGGTCCCTTCCATCGTCTCCCGGAGTATCCGCCGGTACACCCGCACCCGGCGCATCACTTCCCACTTGTTCTTGCCGCTGGTGCAACTTGTTTTGGTCGGGTTATCAAGACACGCCTTGTATTCGGCCTTTATAAAATCATCCGCCTCCGTGATCTCTTCGGCAAAGTACGTCCGGTTTAATTGCTCCTCGTTGGCTATCGTACTCAACCAGTGCTTTAGCGCCGTCACCGAAAACGCATAGCGGTACCGCCACTCAAGCACGCTTGCGAGCCACTTGTTCTTGGCAAGCGTGATGCGATCACGGGCAAGCGCCGAGTACGGCAGTTTTAACAGCGAGCCTTCCTGGATCGCTTTCCGGTCATCCTTATAATAATGTATCGCAAGTTTTACGGAGTCTTCGAGGATGAGTGTGAGCAAATCTCGGTTCATCGAGCCATTTAGCACGCCCGGCGTCTTCATGTTGCCGGTGGTATGAATGCTGTGAATGCTGCCGTCATTATTATAGGTGGTGACCACCTCGGGGATTCCGTACGTAAGCTCAAGCGCCTGGTTAAGCACGATGCGCATCAGGAGTTCACTCCGTGGTTTTGCCTTGTAGGATTCGAGCACCACCTTCTGGATTGCTTCGTAATAGATGCGGTTTTGCTCTTCAAACGACTCGCCGTCGGCGATGCGGAGCGCCTTTGCGAGCTTGGCCTTTGAGTTGTCGGCAAACTGTAAAAGGCTTGCGCGCTCTTCGTGCGAGAGCACTACAGTGCGCGTGCCGTCGGCAAAGGGGTTGTCTGGGGCTGGTGCGGGGGCGGCAAACCCCGACGTCGGGGTTTGTGCCGCGGACGCTAGAAAAATTGCAGCAATAAGTGCGGTTGTCGTTTTCATAAAACCTCCTGAATTATTTTGACGCACAGGGCATCAAAAAGTAACCGGGTTACTTTTTCCCAAAATACCGCGCGCCACCCGATCGAGCGAACGCCCCGCAAGCGCCCGTACAATCTCCGGCATGCGATCAAGCGCCCACGCAATAGGCGGGCTCACTTTTTGATATACCACCACCGCAAGACAGCCCGGCAGCGATCTCAACAAAACCGAATCCCTGTAGTCCCTGAGCGCATGAATCGTCCCGTCATCACACACGTCCACGAGCGATGTCGCGATAAAGCAGTTTGAACCCGTCAGCGTGCGATATGCGCTCTTGAAAACATCCTTGTGCACGGGCTTGTCGTTGCGGATGTACTTGCGCAGGGTTTCGCTCGCAACGGGCTGATACGGCATCCCCTTGGTGAAAACGATGAATTTTTCAATATAATGCCTGAACTCGCGCTCCTTGTTGCGCGTACGGTCAAACAGTTTGGCAAGATCCCAGTAAATCCCGCTGATCAAAAGCATCTCGGGCAGGTCTTTTTTTATGTCAAAATACGACGGATTGAGCCCTCCCTCGGGCGCCCCCTTCCAGTCGTGCAATATCGTGAGATACGTCTCAAACGCCTTTACCGCCTCGACCATGCGCTTGAGCTCGAAATTGCGCACACCCTGCCGCGCAAGATCGATTCTTCGCTTGAAAAGCTCGTGTTTGTGCTCGGCATAGGCGCGATCGATGGATTCCTGGATCTTCGACCGCATCCCTTCCTTCATCTGATCGAGCTTGGAACCGCTTCCGCCGCCCCCGCCCTTGCCTGAATCGCCCTGTGACAATTGATGATACCTTGTCTTTATCCTACCCCGTAAGGATCGATATCGACAAGGAGCGGCCAGCCATTTTTTCTTGAAAAGTCCTTGGCGCGCAGAACAGCCGCATGAATTACACCGATTTGCCTGGCTTTGAGAAGAATATCCCAGCGGTATATCCCGCGCGCTCTTTCCAGAAACGCCTCGCTCGGACCAAGCACCTCGATACCTTCGGCGTGCAACACCCCGGCAATCGCCTCGCTTCTTGATACCGCCTCGTTTTTTTCGGGATGCTCGATGCGCAAACGCGCAATCCTGCCAAACGGTGGATATCCAAGCTCGCGCCGGAGTTCGCGCTCGCCCTCTATAAAAGCCTCTTCGCTCACCCGGCCGGTTGCCGCCGCCAAAGCCGGGTGATCCGGGTTGAAGGTCTGGATCAATACCCGCCCGCGCTCGGCGCCACGTCCGGCGCGACCGGACACCTGCGTGAGCACCTGGCACGCGCGCTCCGGGGCCCTGAAGTCCGGCCACCTGAACAGCGCATCTGCAAGCACAACCACCACAAGCCTCACATTCGGAAAATCATGGCCCTTTGCAAGCATCTGCGTTCCTATCAGGACATCGGCCTCCCCCGCCCTGAAAGCATCAAGAGTCTTTTCGAGTCTTGTGGCGCTTGTGATCTGGTCGCGATCGAGGCGCAGAACCCTGAGTCCCGGAACAAGCTCCGGCAGCTCGGCCTCAAGTGCTTCGGTACCCGATCCCACCGGATCAAGCATGGTGCCGCGGCACACGGAGCAGCAATCCGGCACCGGCTCCTTGTAACCACACACATGGCACCTTAGCTGCATTTTGCGCTTGTGCATCGTAAGCGAGATCGAACAGTTCGGACAGCCGCGCACCTCGCCGCACTCGGCGCAGATCAAAAAGGACGCAAAGCCCTTCCGGTTGAGATAAACCATGACCTGGCCGCCCGCCGCCACGGTTGCCTTGACGGCTTCAACGGTTTTGACCGCAAGCGGCGTCCGCACTCCTCCAGCCAGCTCTTCCTCGCGAAGATCTACAATTCCGATGTCCGGAAGCCCACCCTGTGTCACGCGCTCGCTCAGCCTCGCAACCGAATATCTGCCGCTTGCCGCGCGCTCCCTTGTTTCAATGCTCGGCGTTGCCGAGCCGAGAACCGTAAACGCCCCCGACAGCCCGGCCCGGACAACCGCGAGATCCCGCGCGTTGTATCTGGCCCTCTCATCCTGTTTGTACGAAGGATCATGTTCTTCGTCCACGACCACAAGCCCGAGATCCCGAACCGGGGCAAATACCGCCGATCTTGCGCCAACCACAACTTTGATCGCCCCCGAATGAACGGCCGCATACAAGTCACGCCGGGCCGCGTCCGGAAGCGCCGAATGCCAGAGGGCGACCCTCCTGCCAAGCCCGCTTTCAATTCTCTCTTCAAGCTGCGGCGTCAAAGCGATCTCCGGCACAAGAACAATCACTCCGCGCCCTTCCGACAGCGCGCGTCTTGCAAGTTCGATATAGACTTCCGTCTTGCCGCTTCCGGTCACGCCATGCAACAGCGCCGCTCTTGGGCCGGACCCGCCGGAGAGGGCCGCCTTTCTTGCCTCATCAATCGCCGATACGCACTCGCTTTGCGCCGGGGTCAAAACAACCGCGGCCCTCTTTTCAATTCCCGCCGGGTCCCCCCGCACCAGGGTTTGCCGTGGCGACTTCCGGCCGCTTCTGAGCCCGATCACCGAGGCCGGTGCCGCGCAGTTGATGACCTCCCCGACCGGCGCCTTGTAATAATCACTGGCCCATCTGCAAAGAGCCATCACGTCGGGCGGAACAAACGCGCCGGCTCCGCATTCAATCACTTCTTTGAGCCTGGAGGGGTCCAGCCCCGCCTGAAGTTCTACAAATGGCTTTGGCGCTTCGACAACATATGCATGCGTTGTTGTGCGTCCGAAAGGAACGCGCACCCAGGCGCCGACAACGGCCCCGGAAACAAACCGCTCGGGCAGCAGGTATGTAAACAGCCCGTCAAGCGGTCTTGGAACCGCAACTGATATTATATGTCCGTTCATCTCAAAAACTTGTAGTAAACCCTGATAAGATCCCGCACTGCGCTGTCGGCCGAATTGCCGGCATCCGTGAACCCGGGAGAAAACGGCTGCCTGAACTCGGACATGGCCGGATTGACAACCACTTCGGAAGTTTCCGCCCTGGCGACAATATTTTTTGAAAAACCCTCTGCGGTTTTTTCAACCTTATCGACCGCAGGCATGGCCAGGGATATGTGCCTGGGAAACGGGAATTCCCTGTGAAACCTGTATCCCTCGAATCGGACATCAATCATCCCGTCATCCGTCGAAAGCACGGCGCGCACAGGCAGAAAAGAATCCTTTTCGACCCAGAGCTGGCCTGGTTCCCTGGGTTTGCGTTCAAGCTGCGGGCCGGCAACCCAGCAAACCGTGCCGTTCCATCTCTCGACCGTCCCGGTTTCGGCATCACGGCGCTCCTGCTCGTCCTTCATGGGCGCAAGCTCCGCTTCGACGCGGACCGGAACCCCGCCATCCTTCATTGACGCCGAAAGAATCTCGGCATCCCCGAAAAACAGCAGCTGACCTGTTTTTACGGAAGCCTGTCTGGAATGCGGATCAGAAAGCCTGCGCTCTGCGGAATAAAGAAGGCGGCCGCCCTCGTCGTAGGCGCGGCTTCTGAGCAGTCTCGAATGCGCGTCATAAATCATCACTTCCTTGAAATGCACGTTTCCAGCCCTGGCGCCCTCCATCGCTGAAACGAAGGATCGCACCCGGAACCCCTTGTAGCCCGCTTTTTTGGCAGCAACTGATTTCACAATGAATTGGGACGGCGGCACATATGCTCCGGCCCCGGCAGAAAAAAGAAAACACGCAACCAGTATCCAGATCCCCCCCGGTATCCTCATTGCCAACCTCAGCTCCCGAGATGTTTGCGCATCACGGCGCGCACGCCATCGGCAAGTTCCGGCCTTTTGAGCGCATATGCAAGCGTTGCATCAATAAAGCCAAGCCTGTCGCCCGTGTCATATCTTACGCCTTCAAACTGATAAGCCAGCAGCCGCTCGCGGCCGGCCAGAAGCTGCAATGCATCCGTAAGCTGTATCTCCCCGCCCTTGCCGGGTTTTGTTTCCCTGAGGCATTTGAATATCGAAGGGCTGAGCACGTACCTTCCGGGAATGGCAAACCGCGAAGGCGCGTCTTTTGAGGCCGGTTTTTCGACAAGCCGGTCGACTTCCATAAGCCGGGGACCCAGCATCATGCCGCCCACAATGCCGTATTTCGAAACTTCACTTGCCGGGACTTCCATCACGCCGACAACCGAGGCATTCTCCTTTTCATAAATATCGACAAGCTGCTTCGTGCATGGAACCTCGGAATCAATCAGATCGTCGCCGAGCAAAACGGCAAACGGCTCGTTGCCGACGGCGGACTCGGCGCAAAGAACCGCGTGTCCGAGACCAAGCGGATGTTTTTGCCTGATCGCGATCAGGTTGCACATCCCGCCTACCGCCTTTGAAACATCGAGCAGATCTTTTTTGCCCTTTTTTTCGAGGATGTCATCAAGTTCGTAATTGTAATCAAAATGATTTTCGATCGGCTCCTTGTGTCTTGCGGTAACAAGCACGATATCATCGATGCCGGCCCTGACCGCCTCTTCAACAATATGCTGAATCATCGGAATGTCGACAATCGGTATCATTTCCTTCGGAATTGCTTTTGTAGCGGGTAAAAACCTCGTGCCCAGACCTGCGGCCGGAATGACCGCCTTGCGAATCTTGTTCATCTCAATGCTCTCCAGATCTCAAATCAACTGCGTTGGCAGACGCGCTGGCGTTTCTTCAACGAACAGCCATGCGACCGGTATCAGACTCTATCTCTGCTTTGCAGTCTATGCAAAGAGTAGTTGCAGGATTAGCCAGTAATCGTGCTTCCGAGATGTCGCCGCCGCAGTGCACACATTCGCCGAACGATCCGCCCTCGATTCTCTTGAGCGCGTCATCGATTTCGCCGATGAGCCGCATGTTGCGGTACTTCATCTGGAGTCCAAACGCCCGATCCACATCCGCGCTTGCCTGGTCAATGGCGTCTCTGAACGAAGTATCGTCTTTTATATCCGCCTTGACCTTTTCAAGCTGTGTGGCAATCTCACGTTTGCGATTCAACAGTTGATCTTTGAGGTTCTGAAGCTTTCTCTTGCCTAATGCCATAAGTGGCGAAAGAGTTAGCCATTGGAGAGGGTGTTTGTAAAGAAAAAAATTGACGCATGTTATCAATTTTTTACGGCCAAGCCAAATGGATGGTGAATGAATAAAAAAAATATAATAATATCAGCATGTTGTTTATTTGTGGTTTTATCTTCCGCTTTGGCATCAGACTACCATTCGCCTCGAACAGCGGCTCTTGGGGGCGCGGGAAGGGCGGGGCCGCTCCTTAATGATTCAATAATCCTTAATCCTTCATTCACTTCTTTTCTGCCCACTTATGCCATTGGCGGCAGCTATGGAATCATCAACGGCCCTCCTGCGCCGGGCTATTCCCAGCTCAAGGGGCGCAACTGGCATGTGTCCGTACAGGACGGCCGGTCGGAACTTTTTCAGGCGGGCGCGGCATATACCCAGCGGGAGGAGGGCGGCTTTTTGCATCTCGGCGCATCAAAATCCGTCGTCCAGCGGCTCGGCTTCGGACTCAGCGGAAAATTCTTTTTTGGCAGCCAGGGCCGCAAGACCGGCAAGGACATGACTTTTTCGATGACCTTCATCGGCGGTGATATTTTCCAGGCTGCCTTTGTCATCGACAATATTATCCAGTCAAAAGAGATGATGGCCATCGGCCTCCGGCGTGAATACATTCTGGGAATAAAAATAAACATTCAAGGCATCGTGCTTTTATATCTTGACCCGCATCTCACCCAAACGCTCTCCATTCATGAGGGATTTGGACAGGAGATCGGAGGGGAATTCATCGTTATGAAGGATTTTTTCATCCGCGCCGGCATGCTTCGCAATGCGACCATCCCCTGGCTTGGCCAGCGCGGAAGAGCATATGGTTTCGGGCTCGGCTGGGTTGCCCCGCGGATTTCGCTGGACGCCGGCATCGCGCGCGCGATAGAGCCAAGAGCCGCTACCGCATATGTTTTCGGCGCAACCGTTTACTTTTGAAGTTATGAATAAAATCTGGCGTTTTATCCGCGGCATCACACTAACAAGGTGGATTTTCATCTGTCTTGCGGCTGGTTTTCTTGTCGGCGCTTTTGCTCCAGGAATCGTGCCTGCAATAAAACCATTCCGGGGGCTTTTTCTGCATGGCGTGAAATGCATCATCGCCCCTCTTATCTTTGCAACCCTTGTGTCCGGCATCGCCGGCGCGGGCAGCATGAAACAGCTTGGCTCAATGGGCCTCAAAGCCATCATTTATTTTGAGATCGTCACCACGCTGGCGCTGGTGGTCGGACTTTTTTGTGTAAACATACTGCGGCCCGGAGACGGGCTTCACATCACGCCCGGCGCCATTGACGCCGCCGCAGCGGGGGCCGGGGTAAAACTGACTTTTGGCGGCTTCATCGAACACCTGCTTCCCACCAATATCGCCGATGCCGTGGTCCGCGGCGACGTGCTCCAGATCGTTATTTTTTCGACACTATTTGCCATGGCCGCGCTTGCCATAGGCGAAAAGGCGCGACCGGTCGTGAAATTCTGCGAAGCACTTTCCGAAATCATGTTCAAGTTCACCGGATACATCATGTTGCTTGCGCCGCTGGGAGTCGGCGCGGCCATGGCCGCCAGCGTGGCGGAGCACGGATGGACGGTGATTTTTCCGCTCCTCAAACTCGTTGGCACATTATATCTCGCGCTTGCGATATTCCTGGTCACGGTGCTGTACCCCGTCATGCGGATATTCAAAATACCGGTGATGGGATTCATCAGACAGATCAAGGATGCGGTGATCCTTGCATTTGCAACAACATCAAGCGAATCAGCCTATCCAATGGCGCTTGAATCAATGGAAAAATTCGGCGTCCCAAGACGCATTTCAAGCTTCGTGCTGCCGCTTGGATACAGCTTCAATCTTGACGGTTCGACGCTTTACCTCTCGCTTGCCGCGGTTTTCGTGGCCCAGGCATCCGGCGTGGAACTGTCCATCCAGCAACAGCTCATTATGATGCTCATGCTCATGCTCACCACCAAGGGCGTGGCTGCGGTACCGCGCGCCTCAATAGTCGTTCTCTCGGGAACGCTTGCGGCTTTTGGCCTGCCGCTCGAAGGCATTGCCCTCATTCTGGGCGTTGACGAGTTCATGGACATGGCCCGCACGGCCGTCAATCTTCTTGGCAACTGCCTTGCTACTGCGGTCATAGCAAGAACCGAAAAGGTCCGGCTCGGAGAAAACATCGCAATTATTGCGCGTCCCTGATCTGCTACCGGCGCCCGAAGTACACCTTTGGCGCACCGGAAACCGGACTTGGCGCAACAGTAATTTCCGCGCCTGGATACAGGCCGCCCAGGTGTCCGGCACCAAACACTTCCTTCACGGGGCCTGATGCCACAACCCGGCCCTTTTGCATCATCACACATGTATCCGCCCACTCGGAAGCAAGATTGACGTCATGGGCAACAAGCACGGTGCTGTACCCTTGGGCCGACAGACCGCGCAAAATCCTCCCCGCCATCGCCTGATGATGAAGGTCCATTCGCGAAAGGGTCTCATCCAGAAGAAGAACCCTTGCTCCCTGCGCAAGTGCCCTGGCAAAAAGCACAAGCTGACGCTCCCCACCGCTTAAAGCATCAATCATCCTCGATCTCAGCTCCCAACAGGCACACCTCTCCATTGCGCTCTGAACCGCATCATGGTCGGCGCGGGACGCATGAACAAAAAGACGCGCACCGTAACAAAGCCGCCCCATCATCACGGCATCATATGCCGTAAGCGGAAACTCGGCCCGCATATCCTGCGAAACATAAACAACGCGTTTTGCCCGTTCAGAGTGCGGATAACCAAAAAAATCCAAACCGCAATATCTTACAATCCCGGAAAATTCATTGCGCGGAAAAAGACCGGCAAGCGCCTTGAGAAGCGTCGTCTTTCCCGAGGCGTTCGGGCCAAGCAGGGCCATGATCCCGCCCTGCATGAGTTCGATCGAAATCTCATCAAGAGCCGGCCTCTTGTGTCCGTATGAAAATGAAAGACAGTATGCGCCAAGGATGGTTTTGCTCATGTCACATCCCTGCCCCGGCGCAAAATCATCCACATGAAAAGCGGGGTGCCGACAAGCGCCGTGACAACCCCTACGGGCAATTCATAGGGTCTTGCCGCGACACGCGCGACAAGATCGGCGAGAACCAGCACCGCCGCACCCCAGACAGCACATGCCGGAAGCAGCCCCAAATGCACCGACCCGCACTGGCGCCTTGCAAAGTGCGGAACCACGAGCCCCACGAACCCGATCATCCCGGCGGCGCTCACGCAAAGCCCGATCAGCAGCGATAAAATGATCACCAGCCTCCGTCTTACCGCCGATACCGAAACCCCGAGCGATCCGGCCGTATCCTCTCCCATTAAAAAGGCATCAAGAGCGCGCCATCTGGACCAGACCATAAGAGCCAAAATCAACACCGCCGTGAACGTAAACACGGAACCACCCGGCCTTGCCCTTGAAAGATCCCCCATCAGCCACAGCATCGCGCCCTGCACTCCGCTCGAATCGGCA